>Ga0209749_1000123_pt1 | contig 133719 bp, 127 predicted proteins | sample EPASupsiteSAE347_FD_187267 | JGI IMG/M metagenome (GOLD analysis project Ga0209749, IMG submission 187267) | Bioremediated contaminated groundwater from EPA Superfund site, New Mexico - Sample SAE3-47 (SPAdes) (version 2) | ecosystem: Environmental > Aquatic > Deep subsurface > Groundwater >... | reverse complement strand
AAGGCCATGGCGATCCCGTATTTGTTGCAGGTATCGATTACCTGCCGGTCACGGATGGAACCGCCGGGCTCGACGATGGCAGTCACACCACTGCGGCGGGCGCGCTCGATATTGTCGCCGAAGGGAAAAAATGCGTCGCTGCCCAGACAGACGCCCGTGACCTTGCTAAGCCATGCCTTCTTCTCGGCGGCAGTCAACGGTTCGGGCTTGCGGGTGAAGATTTCGGCCCAAACGCCTTCGCCGGTCACGTCCTCCGGCGTATCGCCGATGTAAATGTCGATGGCATTGTCGCGATTAGGTTTGGGAACGTCGGCGCGGAAAGGTAGATCAAGCACTTTGGGCATATGGCGCAACTGCCAGTTGTCGGCCTTCTGGCCCGCAAGACGGGTGCAGTGGATGCGGCTCTGCTGGCCTGCCCCCACACCGATGACCTGGCCATCCTGCACAAAGCACACGCTGTTGGATTGCGTGTATTTCAGGGTGATCAGGGCAAGTACCAGATCGCGCTTCTGTGCATCGGTCATAGTCTTGTTTTCGGTGACAATGTTTTCCAGCATACTTGCGTCGATTTTCAGGCTGTTGCGGCCCTGTTCGAAGGTAATGCCGAATACCTGCTTGTGCTCCAAAGAAACGGGCGCGTATTCGGGGTCAATGGAAACCACGTTGTAGTTGTTGTTTTTCTTTGATTTAAGGATTTCCAGCGCTTCCGGATCATAGCCCGGGGCAATAATGCCGTCGGTAACCTCATTTTTGATAATCTTTGCCGTGGATACATCGCACACGTCGGAGAGTGCAATCCAGTCACCGAAGCTGCTCATGCGGTCGGCGCCGCGGGCGCGTGCGTATGCACAGGCAAGGGGTGACAATTGCATGGCCGGGTCTACGTGATACATCCTGCGCAGAACTTCATCAAGAGAGAAACCCAACGCGGCTCCGGCTGGGGAGACATGTTTAAAAGAGGCCGCTGCAACCATGCCGGTATTTTCTTTCAACTCTTTCACCAGTTGCCAACTGTTCAGGGCATCCAAAAAGTTGATATAGCCGGGCTTGCCGTTTAATACTTGGACCGGCAGATTACTGCCATCTGTCATAAAAACCCTGGCAGGCTTCTGGTTGGGATTGCAGCCGTATTTCAACGCTATTTCATTCATTAAATTATCCCTCCACCGTTTTGTATTTGTTGATGATGACGTCCTCGTACGCCTGGGTTCTAAGGTCAATGGCCCGCACAAACAGGCTCACCTTGTTATTTTCATTCAGGGCCTCCCACAGCTTGCCTGCATATTCATTGGGGTTCTCTTCATCGATGGCGACCCGTAAAGGTTCCCCCGCAAAGCTGGGGATTGGCGTGCCATTGCACTTGTAGGTACTGATAAAGTGCCCCTCGCCTGCCAAGGGCTCCGGATAATCAAAAATGAATCGCTGCACGCTCTTTTCATTGCCGTCGCAGCTCTTCAAAATACTGAATTTGTAGCCGCCCGTGCGCATATTCACCACGCTGGAAATGCGGGGAGTCCAGTTGGGTCCGTCATCTTCAAAGGTGCGTGTATTAAGCGCGGCTTCAAAACCAAAACCGGGAAAACTGTCGTGAGCCAAAAAATCTCGGATGGTGTCGGTCTGATCGCCATTGGTGGCAATCGTTGTATCGTCATAAGTCATAACAGGGTTATATATAATCAGGTGCGGATCCGTCATTTTGGAAGGGTCAGCCGCCATAGTGCGAATACCGCCGTCGATAGGGTCAAACACACGGTTACGGCTGTTGACACTGCGGCCCATGATAAAATAGGCCATCACGGTTTTGTTTCCACCAGGCGTTTTCCCAATGCAGATACCGCGACCCGGGTATTCGTTGCCGCCTAAATACTCATATAAATTCTCTTTCATTTTTTACGTCTCTCCTTGTTATAAATAAGGCATCACTTTTTGTGTCGGGAGTATATGAAGAGGTACTTCGTATGTCAACAGGAAACGACGTTAGTTGTTGTATAACTGCCGCTTGCAATTAGACATCCAATGAGTTATCAGGCTCAAGCGTATTGAATGAATTAAGCGGTAGTTATATTCGTCACGAAATCAAGCAAACGGGCTCTCGTCAGTATCAAAAAACAGTCATTACCAGTACCTAAATAGATAGGCGACTTTTTAAATACAAGGATTTTGCATGAAAACAAAAAACAAATCTCAGGACATATTAGTCAGCATCGTTATGGGAAGCGACTCCGATCTTCCGGTCATGGAAGAGGCTATAAAAATAATGGAACAGTTTGATATCCCATACGAACTGTTCCTGACCTCCGCCCATCGCTCCCCTGCACGGACGGCGACTTTTGCCAAAAACGCATCACAACGGGGAATAAAGGTCATCATTGTCGGGGCCGGGGCGGCGGCCCACCTGGCCGGCGTTATCGCCGCCGAAACCCTCCTGCCCGTCGTTGGCGTCCCCATCGACGCAACATCCCTCCGGGGACTCGACGCGCTGCTGGCAACCGTGCAGATGCCCGGCGGCATTCCGGTGGCGACGATGGCCATCGGCAAGGCCGGGGCCAGAAACGCCGCTTTGTTCGCCGTCAGGATTCTGGCCTTGGAAAATGAAACAATGCGGAACAACTTGATAAAGTTCGTGGATAACATGGCCAAAGATGTTGTAATAAAGCATGACAATCTCATGGGAATCAGGTCTTGAAATTTACGATTTATCCTGGAAATTACTCGACAAACCAGCCTATATTTCCCTTTCCTTTGAAGGGAAACCATCTAAAGATTCAATATTATGATCGTTATCACCATAGATCCCCTCGACATTGCACCGTCAAGTATTGAAAAAGCGGTGACAATTTTAAAAGCAGGGGGAGTTGTCGCTTTCCCGACGGAAACCTTTTATGGCCTCGCCGCCGACGCTGCCAACGAAAAGGCCGTGGATCGCATCTTCGAAATCAAGGGACGCTCCTTCAATAATCCCATCGCCCTGATCATCTCCAGACAGGATGATCTTGATCTGCTCACGGATAACATCCCGGAAGCGGCAAAAAAGCTTATGGCCGCTTTCTGGCCGGGACCCCTGACCCTGGTATTCAAGGCATCTCCATACGTCAGCCGGCGCTTGACGGCCGGCACCGGCAAAATCGGGGTCCGCATCTCCAGCAATCCCATCGCCCAAGCCCTTGCCGCCGGGCTGGGGCGACCCATGACCGCAACGAGCGCGAACCTTTCCGGATCACGGGAATGTACGACCGCCCAAGACGTTTTGTCCCAAATCGGTCCCCGTCTCGATGCGTTAATCGACGGCGGCGCCACCCCCGGTGGTAAAGGATCCACATTTTGTGATGCTTCCAGTGATCCACCTGCGATTTTAAGAGAGGGAATAATAGCGGAAGCAGGCATTAAATGTATTTTAAAATCATAGTGACATGATGAGTAACCATCACAGCGCGGGATGATAATGGATGTGCATATCCATCCCCATGCCAACCGTCCCTCACACATAGAAGGGGAGGGAATTGACCTTGTCACATCATTCTTCAAAGAGAAGGAAAATATCGTCAATGAATTCAAGTGGAAATGATTTTTCTGAGCATTGCGAGATATTCTGGAATTATCGGAAAGATATTGACATTTTAGTTCTTTTTTTGTAAATTTCATGTCAATCTTTGTACGGATTAGTTTTACATACCTTAGACTCTACTCAAGAAAGGATTCAACCCACACTCATGAGAAAAGCCTACCCATTGTTATCTGTTTTGATCCTCATACTTTCTTCGATTTTTTTCGGCCCTGTCTATGCGGAAGATCATGTTTACGCTGTTCAGATCGGCGCCTTCAAAAATGAGGGTAATGCGGTCAGGCTGGTAGACAATCTCAAGGGCCAAGGATACAATGCATATCTCAAAAAGGAACCTTCTTCCCTTCAAACTCAAAACCTCTGGAACACGGTTTATATAGGCAGCTATGATTCAGAAAGCGGGGCAATGAGCGAAGCCGGTATCCTGAAGAAAAACAAGATAATCGCCGGAACGCCAATTATCAAGGCATTACCGGACCAGCAACAATCCCTATCCAAAGGAAAATCTGTTTTTTTCGCCCAGACAGGGGCGACAAAGGCAACGGATGTACCGAAAACTTCCATTGAAAAATCGGCACCGGCCGCTGGAAAACCAATAAAAGAAACTCCTGCGGAACTGGTTCCATCGACATCCGGCAACAAACTATCCGCCCTCCTCGAAGAAGGCATTCGCCAGTACAAGGAAGAAAATTACGAAGAAGCGATAGACAGCCTGACAAAGGTCCGCCAGCAGGACAAAACCGCATCTACCCCCGCCTTCTTCCTCGGTCTTGCCTATAAGCAGACCAATGATTACCAGAAGGCCCTGGAACAGTTCCAGGATGCGGCGACCTTGAAACCTGCCATCAAGGAGGCGGTCATCGAGCTCATAGACGTCCTAAATCAATTGGAACGTTTAGATGAAGCGATGAAGTGGATCGATGTTGCCGAAAAGAATAACATCGTACCTGCCAAAACAGCCTTCCTGAAAGGGATGATTCTGGCGAAGAAAGGGCAGTATGCGCCGGCCATTGCTGCTTTCGAGAAGTCCAAGCAAATGGAGAAGAGCTACACCCAGGCGGCGGATTTCCAGATTGCCATCGCTTACATGGCTGATCGCAAATACGCAAAAGCCAAGGAGCGTTTCCAGGCGGCCGTCACCCAGGATCCCTTATCCGATCTTGCCTCCTTTGCCCGCCGTTATCAGGACATCGTGGAGGAGCAGAGTTTCCTCCAGCGACCCCTCCGTGTAACTCTGGGCATTACCGGACAATATGACACCAACATGTTGCAAGAACCGTTGACCTATCCGGGTTTGCCGGATGCGGGCACGGAACAGAGCTTAGCGCTGAACAGTTCGCTGCGTCTCGATTACGTTCCCATTCTTCCCGGTCGCTGGCTCTTTAATGCCGGCTATGGAGCTGTCAGCAGGCTTCATGAAAAAAATTCCACCCGTTACGACCTCCTTGCCAATACCTTCAATGCCGCCCCCGGCTATGATTTCGGCCGTTTCGCCCTGAACCTCTCAGGCAACTATACCTTTGTCTTGAAGCGGGGCGATTATGACAATAATGGCGGCGGTTACCGGCGGTATTCAGAAAACTCCTCCATAGGCCCCCTCTTCCGTTTTCTGGCTAAAAACAACCACATCTTCGAGCTATACACAGGCTATGCCGTTAAGGACTATTTCAAAACCACCCCCGTGGGAAATCCCCAGGACAATATGAGTGCCTGCGGCCTGGACAGCTACCTGAGCTGGATGTGGCTTTTTCAAAACGGGGGGCTGTTCAACGCCCGCTTCAGTTTCAATGTGGACAACGCCGACGGTATCTACTGGGATAATCGCAGCTACAAGCTAACGGCCAACATGATCTACCCGGTCTGGAAGAAGATAAACCTCCAACTGGGCGGGGAATATACTCTTGCCCCCTATGCATATGAAAATCAATATTTCAACAACAACGTCCGTTTAGACCAGATCTTCACGGGCATCATCGGTTTCAACTGGTACATCAACAGAAATATCACCGGCCTGATCCAATATACGGGCACCCGGGCCAATTCCAACATCTATATTTATGACTATAGCCGTTCCCTTTGGTCGGCAGGCGTCGAACTGAGATTTTAGGAGAAAGCATCATGAAAAAGATAATCCTCATCCTTGTGGTTTTAGTTATTGCGGCGTTGATTCTCCCGGCGGCGGTCCTTGCCGCCCCGGTAGGAAAGATCACCGCCCTGGAAGGGAAAGTCGACATGACGGCGGCGGGGGCCAAGGATGCGGTGCCTGTTGCCGTCGGTGTCTCAGTCAATGCCGGCGACATCCTCCGGGCCAAAAGCAAATCCAAAGCGGAAATCACTTTCCCTGATGGAAACATCCTCCGGCTCGCTGAAAATACCCGCGTGCGGGTAACTCAATATCAACCGGAAGAAGGTAAGAAGAGCTATGTCAATCTATTCCGCGGGAAAACCGTTGCCGTCGTAGATAAACTCAAGAAGGGATCGAACTTCGAAGTCCACACCCCCACGGCCATCTGCGGGGTCCGAGGCACCGTTTTCTACAGCTCTTATCAGAGCGGCCAGAGCAGTTTTGTTTTTCAGAGCGGCGCCGGGTATGGATACAACATTAATCGCCCCGATCAGGTCGTAGCCATTCCCCCCAAGGTTTTTATGGTTATCCAGGCTGCAGATAAGGCGCCCTTGTTAAGGCCGGCAACGGATGTGGAAATTGACAAACACCAAAAAGATACCACCCTTGCCGGGAAACCAAAGGAAGATGGCAAGAAAGAAGAAGAAAAAAAGCCGGACAGCCTGAAGGCCGCCACGGATGAAGGGAAGCCCAAGGAAGAAAAGAAAGAGGAGCAAGCCAAGCCCAAGGCCGAAGACAAGAAAGGTGGAGCAGCTTCAGGATCGACAGCTGATACGGGTTCGGGAACATCGCAACCCCAATCGCCTGCAACCGCTTCTGCACCTGTAACCGACGCTGCCACTCAGACCATCAATCAGGTACTGTTAACTGAGAAGCAACCTGTACCAGAATCTACTTTGCTGATCACCACCCCCCCCGTCACACAGCCAATAAAATCCGAGACCGTCGTCCAGAAGGACAATACTCCGCCGGACATTAGTTTCACCCTAACACCACCATCATTGACAAAAGATACTTCCGCATCTTTCTCTTATAATTCAAATGAGAAGGTTGATTATCAATATCGCCTGAACAGCGGGGCATGGCAGATTGGACCATCTTCTACTCAGAGCGGTTCCACTACAATAGCCGTTCCTGCGGACGGCAATAACACCTTTGAAATCAAAGCAACCGATTCGGGAGGAAATTTCACCACTAAAACTTATTCCTGGACAACAGACAATACCGGCCCGGTTGTGACCATCGCTCCCCAAGCCGCGTTCCCCACCGGCGACACTGGTGTCGACGTGGATGTCAAATTGACCAGCAATGAAGGAAATACCTCCTATTTGTACAAGACAGACACCGACAGCGACTACCAATCGACAGATCCATCATTCACCCGTCAAATGGAAGCGGGAGACAGAACCATCTTCGCTCATGGTAAGGATCAGCTTGGAAACGTGGGTAGCGATGCAACTAATACCTTCGCTCTCAGCCGCCATGATGTTGTCGGCACAAGTTGGAGCAGTTTGGATGGCGGCGGCGGTACAAACAGCCCCAATGTTGTCGCCAAGTTTGCCGGTGTTTCCAACCAGTCATGGGGAAGCTGGCAGCTAAGCGATAATGGCGCGGGGACTCCCAGTGCCTCCTGGACTTATTATGCGGGTAATTATGACAACTCCAATTTCGCCTACTGGCTTGATGACACCAAATCCGCCACCGCCTCAGGAGGAAAGATCAGCGGCTCTTCTTCTGAAATGATATATCTGACGAAAAGTGTTCTGGGAACGGGATCAAGCGGCATACTGGAAGGAACCTATGGAAATGACGCTTGGTCCATCACAGACACCGGTCGCGGCATATACACGGAAAAACCGGTCGTGTATTGGGGCGTTCAGTATAAGTTCAGCGATAATTGGTGGCATTGGAACAACAGTTCGAAAACCTGGGATGCCACCAGCGGCAATGATCTCAGGGGCATGCTTGCCGGGACATCATCGCTCTGGTCCGGTTCATCATCATTCACAGGATTAGGTAATTACTACAATCCCGGAAGCGACACCCTGTGGAGATCACGGATAGACTCTTCATCCGCATCTGCCGGGGACAGCACGAATTACGGTCGTTTCCGCGGCTGGACGGAGGGCATTGTAAAGTCTAACAACATCCTTGAGAGTTTCGGGTATTACTTCTACATTAAGAACCTACAGCCTGGAGTCGGCCCTTATGAAACAGGCTACATCTATTCCAAAGACGGCACGGGAAAATTATATCCCGGCATCAGCATGTGGAAGCTGAGCGGTACACTGAATAAGGTCGAGATGGGTACGACAACACACGCACCTGACGATCTAAATACTTACACCAATTACCGAAGCTCAGCGACAAGGAGCATTTATGGTGAGAATGGAAATATTACCGGGACAAAAAAGAACTATGTCTGGGATTTGGATGGGCAAAACTGGAACATTATCTTTAGCGATTTGGGTGGCAACTACCAGGGGACAATCTCACCAACTTCCTGGCAGGCCGATATAGGAGGCGTTGACCAGGACGGAAACAGCAAATCGTACAATTATGCCATCGCTCATATTGATGGAAACGCCTGGACATCCGAACGTATCGCCGCCCGCAGCATCTCCGGGCGAAGCTTGAGTTGGACTGCCGATGGCACTGTTATAGACGGTTCTATGCTCGGCAATATTCAATCAGAATCAACAAAAGTATGGCAAGCTCAAGCCCTTACCGTCCAGCAAGGGACGCCCCTTAAATTCGCCGCCCTGGTCGGCAACTGGACCGACGACAGCGGCGGCAGGGAGGGAAGCAATCTTTACTACACCCGGACCCCTGCCTACACGATGACCTCTCTGGAAGTCGAGACAAAAACTCCCACCCGAATCGGTTTGACATGGAATGTCGCGAACATGGATATGGATACTCACGCCTGGATACCTCCCTATCAGGCCAACAGTTCTGCATACCACATCTTCAAGAATAATATGGGATCAAGTCGCACCCCCTATCGCTATCCCTATGCCTATCTGGATAAGAACGATACTACGGGAGCCACGGGTGAGAATCTTTATAACTTCATGTTCCAAAAAGGTGATACGTACTATGCCGTCTATAAGTATAGTACCGGAAGTGATGTTGGCTCGACGACACAGATATTCAATCGGACCCAGAAGTACGACGGTTGGAATGAAACGCTCTTAAGCGGCGCAGATACATCGAATACCCTGACCGACACCACTCCCTGGTGGTATGTATACAAGATCCACCTGAATACGAATGACCCTGAAGAAACACCGACAATTTACCGTGTCAATGTACTCGATACGGAAGCTCCCAACGTTTTGCGTTACGTTGCCGATGACGGCAACATCAGCGGCATCCTGGGCAGCACAAAGAGCTTCATCCAGGAACCGGCAACAACAAATCTCCCCCTGCGGCTCATGGGTGACTATACGTACGCAACCAACTGGAACCGCATCTGGGCGCAGGAACTCGTTGCCTACAATGCCAATAAGCAGAAGTACATTACCTATGACGATCAGCCAGGCACCTTTTTCGGCACCCTGGCGGGAACCTTCCTCCCCGGGCAAAAGAAGGTTGGTGGCTATCTGTATGCCTTCACCATCAATCCCACAGGGCAGTCCGACATCCTCAAGGGATCATTCGGGACAGACGGCGATCTCGGTACGGTATATCCGGGACTGTCAATGTGGGAAGCCGACGGTAAGGCAACGAAGTACGAGATGAACGTGGGCAGCGGGATCACGCCCGGATCTCTGTCAACGGGACGCTGGTACTATGTAGCGCCCGCCGGCGGGGCGACGGACAGTCCTTTTGAAAAGACGAGTTGGATATCTGAGAACGATTATCTCGGCAAGATACACCTATCCTCTTGGCGCGACCCGAAAAGCTATGAGGAATCGAACAACAGTTGGGGAATGTTCGCCAACAGCACCCTGACGAAGCCGACGGACTACATGACCTCCCGGGAAGACTATCTCGATGCCTATAGACTCAAAAACGATACTGATACTACCTTCGGTGTCTGGGGGTGGCGGGCATTAGGGCAATATCAGACCAAGGATGCCAAATGGTTCCTCTCCTCCAACCTGAAATTGCAGGACAACTCGTACTATGGAACTGCAAAATTACAGCTAAACCTCTTTGCCTACGGTGGCGCCTGGGCGGACAGTCAATTCACCGGGCATACGATCGGCTACCTTGGCGACGGCATGCGCGGTTTTACCGGCGTTATTGCCGGCGATACGAACGGAACATACAATGATACTCCCGACGGAACGAGTGACTACGTGTATAACACCTTCGGAGCCGTCTCAGCAGGCAGTTGGATAAACACCAATCGTTTCATACAGATGCTTGATGACGCGGCAACAGGAGGAGGGAAGGAAAAGCTTAGCGCCCTGGGTTATCCAACCACGGCATATACCAATACCACATCTTTCCCCGGCGACCTGGCCAGTAATCGCAGTTCCTTTGTCACGATGAGCAACCTGCGGATCCTCAATGCCCCCAATCATGACATCGTGAGAATCTACGCTACCGATTCGGTGAGCTCTCAACAGGGGACATCCTTAACGAAGGGGGCGATTTACGCCGTAACCGGCGCCAGTGAATCACTGCCCTTCTATGGACGGGTTACACCGGAATATACGGAAACTCATGAAGGTCAGATGAGCACCTGGATAGGTTATTTCCATGGGATCGGCGTCTTTACCAAAACAGACGGCTCCTATGTCCAGGGCGCCATTGACGGACCGGTGGCAGGAACCTACGGGCTGCAATTCTTCTCCGGCACCTCCGCCGGCGAATGGAGACCCGCCCCCTTCCTGAGCGAACTGAAAGATGCCGATAAAATTTACTTGAAATACGTCAACCCATGCGGATGGGATCTGTATAAGGATGAGGGCTATATCAAAGGCCTGCTCGGCGCCACGGAACCTCTTGCTTGGACGGACAACGTCACCTATCCCGACTATACGCAAGCGCAACTGACCGGCGTGTGGGTTCCTGGAACAGGCGGCACCACCACCCGCAGCCATATCTTCGAAACGAGCATCTATCCCAGAAACTTTGAAGCAGGTGGTTACACCACCACCAAAGGCGCATCTTACTGGGGGACATTATCCGGTATCCACCAGTATCGCTCCGAATCGAGCCAGGATGGCATGGAAGCCCTGATGACGACTATCTTTGTGGATGCCAATAAAAACTACGGATTTCTCTACGGGAGAATCGGGGGACCAGAAAATGAAGCTTCGACGAACTACTGGGGTTTTGACAGAACCAACCAGGCCTTCTCCATCGATTCTCACCGGGATAGACTCAATGTCATCAAGGTCGGAACAACAACAACGACTACGGCTTCCTCACTAAAGAGTGTAATGGAAGATTCCGCCAACCATACTCAATACACCTATCGGGGTGGTGTGATGAGTGATTCCATCTATCTCATCGGCAAGTTCTTTGATGCCAGCGGAAATCCCCTCGGAAATCTCAATCTGGGCAATCCCGAACGACCCGATCCGGCCATGCAGGTCACAGGTCTGGTTGATGCCTGGTCCCTCCCCGATTCTTCGGATACCCGCTCCTGGGCAATCTGGCAGACCAAGTTATATGGAACCTACAATTATTCGGGAACACCCGAGTATTGGCTGGGGGAGGTCCAGACCCCCGATTCCTCGTCCCCGACACACTTGATGGGCTCCAAATTGATCGGCGAACGCTGGGCAGACAACCGCACTACCGGAGCCACTATCGGATTCTGGGCAAATATCGGCCAGGCCGGCGCCGCCACGGGAATCTCCATCGGAAACTTTGTCGGCACCTTCGATCCCAGCCAGTACACCTATCAGGCGGTCGCCTCCGGTGGCTCCCTGGAAACATCCAAATTCCTTGCCATGGTGGGAACACCCATAGGAAGCGTTGATCGCGAGACCCTCAGATCCCTCAATATACCCTGTGTTAACGTCGGCATGGCAACCCTTGCAGGAGAAAACAGCAATCTGGCCGTCAGAATGACCGATGTGAAATTCTTCGCTTACGCCACCGGCGCCACACCCCACATTTGGGCAACAAACAGTGTGGAAGGACAATCTAAAGTAGCCGACCTGACTAACCGTTCCGTTTCCATTGCAGGTAACGGCTTGCAGGCCAATTTCACTATGAAGACATGGAACACCACGGATAACAAATGGATGGCCACCGTCAACAACGGCCAAGGCAGCATCACCGGTGGCGGGACAAATGTCCAAAACCTGAACTTCCGGGGTGGCGCCGCCGGCAATATCAGTGGCAGTAACTTCTCCGGTACTGGCGCCGGCGTCGTGAAGCAGGTGCAGCCAGTGGCGCGGTGAGGTGAAGGTTAATAGTAATCAACAAAACCAATTATTGCTGGCATTTCCCTAGCAAACATCTTCGATAGCGGGGAGCAGACTAACCGATCTGCTTCCCGCTATTTACATTTATGGGCAAAAGAGGTAATGGGAGTGATATATATTATTAAGGAGGATTGAAATAGTGAGTATTGAGATGAAAAAATTTGTTTTTGTGGTTGCTCTTTTCATGGTTTTGCTGCTGGCCCTGCCTGTCTGGGCGGCGCCGAAGGCGGCGGCGGGAGGAGGATCAGGCAAGATCGGGATGGTGGATATGCAGAAGATCCTTAGGGAGTCCAAGAATTCCCAGAAGGTTCGCACCGCCTTCATGAAGGATGTCGAGAAGAAGCAGGCCGCCATCGTCGCCAAGGAAGGAGCGATCCGGAAGCTGGAGGAAGAATTCAAAGGCCTCGCCCCCAGCGATATGGATGGGCGAAAGAAGAAGGGCGATCAGATCAAGCATGAAATGCGGGAACTTCAGTATCTCCGCGAGGACGCGGAAGGGGAGCTCAAACGCAAGGAGATGGAAATAACCCAGAAGGTCATTGGCGAGATCATGCAGGTCGTCCGGAATTATGCCCGGGGCGAACGTTTCAGTATTATCCTGGACCGCATGGCCGTGATTACTGCTGAGGAAAGCATTGATATCACGGACAGGATAATGAAACTCTACGACGCCCAGAAAAAGTAACTCCGTTTCTAAATCAAAGCGCTATCTGCGTTAGCATCGGCATCGGCTCCTCGACGTATGAAAAATACGCCTGTGTCGCCTCTGCCTTGCTGCCTTGATTTCATCTTTGATTTAGAAACGGCACCACAAAAGTTTATGAAGAAAGGAGCCGCTCGGCGGCGACAGGCATGACAAATGTCCTGGTCACCCCGGTGGGCTCCCGGATGAAGACAATCATGAAGAGGATCGTTCCATTCGGGGCGATCTTGTCATTGGGCATGTCGCTGCCCTGAGGATTGGCAAGCTCCCGGAAAATCTGTTCTTCCGACATGATCCCCAGCTCTTCATCAGTCAGCAGGTTCCCGCAGAAAGCCGAGCTTTCCCGCACCGGCGTCCCGATCACATCAAAGAGTTCCCCCCTGACCTTGATCCTTGCCATGGGATAGGGGGACGCATTCATGGCAACACCTTCGACAACGCGGATATTGCCAAGGAGGGCATTGTTGACGAAACGCTGTTTTACATCCACAATCTTGACCTGGGCAGGACCAACCGCCGGGGCAGGCGCTTCCTGGGCGGTAAATGAAGCCAGGCCCGGGAAAAGGGCATTCAATTCTTTCATCGCCAGTTGACCGTACTCGGGAAACAGGAAAAGGCTGCCGCCGCCGGCCGCCAGCAATAGCAGGATCGCACTTAGTACCCAAACCCATATCTTTTTGGCGGGGGACCGGGGTTCGGAAAATTCGGAACTATCGGGAAAGTCTCTAATTTCACCCAGATTGCGCATATCCACCGTTTTCGGACCTGCAGCGATGCTCTCGGTCTGTTCGGAGGCCTCGGGCTTATCCACTTCCAGAGGCGGCAGGGGCGGATGCTGAAAAAACACCTTCTGGCAGCGGGTGCAACGGACCCAGGCGCCATCCGGAGTAATTCTGGTTTCATCAAAACGGTATTTCGTCTGACAGGTTCGACATTGAATAATCATAAGGCCTCTATAAATTCGTCACAATATAAACATCGGGGAAGTATCTTGCCCTTTCATTGAAATCAAGGCCATAGCCGACTACAAAACCGTCGTCAATGGTAAAACCGACGTAATCCGCTTCGAAGGCAACCTTGCGGCGGAGCCGCTTGTCCATAAAGGCGCAGACCTTCAGGGAATGAGGCCCCCTCTCCCTGAAAACCCGGACAAGGTGAGACAGGGTCAGGCCTGTATCCACGATATCTTCGACAATCAGGACATCCCTGTCTTTAATCTGTATTTCAATATCCTTGGTGATGACGATCTGACCGGAACTTGTCGATCCAGATCCGTAGCTCGCCACTCTCGCAAAATCTATGACGCAGGGGGTCTGGAGGCGGCGGATAAGGTCGGCCATAAAGACGAAGGCCCCTTTGAGGACGCCGACAACGACCAGCTCTTTACCGGCGTAATCCCTGGAGATATCGGCGGCAATCTCCGAGATGCGCTGATTGATGGCATCCCTTGAGAACAGAATCTCCTTTTGCATATCTTCCATATTGTCCCTCTCTGCTTTCATCGGGATGCTAATCGACAGAAAGTCTTTTGTCAATGAAAAATCATGGGTTATCCTGATACGCATGGACAAAGGCATCTATATGGCCATGAATCATGTCTTCCGCCTGCCGGAGGTCCTCCCGGCTGGGAAAATCGGAGGTCAGGCTCAGGAATATCCGGTCGAAACGTGATCTTTCCGAGCCAAGGGCCTCGTAATCGATATGGTTGATCATATACTGGGAACCGTCAAAATAATATTTCCCCAGGCGATGCACGTCGGCGGAACGGAAGGGCCAGGACAGTTTGAGGTTAAAGAAGGTCAGGGCCTTTTCGCGGAGCAGGCCGTCTTTGAATCGTTCCGGCGGCGGCGTCTCATAGATCCCGTCGCTGATCAACTGAAAATATGATTTGACCAGATCGATGTCCGTAATAACGAGTCCGAAAAGGTACCAGTCAGTGATGATGTTCAGGAGCGCCTGTTTTTCTTCCCGGGAGATATAGTGATAACTGGGGCAGAAATGACCGTCGCAGAGTTCGCGGCCATAAAAAGAGACCCCCCGGTGATCGACGCCGCCATTCTGAAGGGGGTGGAGAAGACAGCCGACGCGCTTCTCTTCCGGATCAAGAAACCCCAGATATTCGCAGCAATAGATGACTTCATAGCGCCTGGCCATGTCTTCCTTCGCCTGAATCATGCGGGAGAATGCCTGGAGACCGTCCGGGGATTTGTCGGCGTTGCGAAACAGTTTTGTTCGACCTCTCAACCGCAGCACGAGCGATTCCCGGGAAGAGTCGGCATAGTTGTAGAGGCCGCAACATGCCCCGCAGGATTTGCCCGTGTCGGGCTGACATAGATGGGGCGAAGAATTGTTCACTTGAAATGTACCTCTAAAATCCCCTCTCTCTCAGGGAGAGGGTCCTGGTGAGAGTGGGTTTATGTAATCACCACGAGTTTATATGAGAATGCAGAAATGTAGGGTGGAACAAGTGAAGCGGTTCCACCAATAATATGCATGGTTTTGGTGGATGCGCTTCGCTTCATCCACCCTACTCCTGATATTCTCATGCTTCGTTGTGGCCCGCAGGGTCATGGAAGTTAGTAACCCCATCCCCACCCTGACCCTCCCCTTGAAGGGGAGGGAAATAAATTGTGGTCCCCAAAAAAAATCTTGGCTTGAACGGTTACTCGAAAACGACGGTCTTGGAACCATAGGCCAGAATCCGGTTTTCGAGGTGCAGGCGGACGGCTTTGGCCAGCACCGTTCTTTCCAGGTCCCGGCTTTTCAGCTTGATATCGTCCAGGGCATCCCGGTGGCTGATCTTGATGACATCCTGGGCGATGATCGGTCCGTCGTCAAGTTGCTCGGTCACATAGTGGCTCGTGGCGCCGATGATCTTCACCCCCCGGTCGTAGGCCTGCTGGTAGGGATGGGCGCCGGCAAAAGCAGGAAGAAAGGAATGGTGAATGTTAATGATTTTGTTCGGGTATTCCTCTATGAAGCGGTTTGTCAGTACCTGCATGTACCGGGCCAGGACAATCAGGTCGACATTGTGTTTCCTGATTTCCTCAAGCTCCCGCTGTTCCTGCTCCGCCTTGTTTTCCCGGGTGATGGGAAAGTGCATGAAATTCAAGCCAAACTGCTCGATCATGGGTTTAAGATCCAGATGATTGCTGATGACCAGGGGGATCTCCGCCCGGAATTCTCCCATCTGGCGTCTGAGAATCAGGTCGTAGAGGCAATGGGGATGGCGGGACACGAAAATTGCCATCCGGGGGATCGTGTCGGTGAAATGCAGTTCCCAGTTCATATCGAACTGGCTGGCTACATGCTTGAAAACCATGGCGATTTCCTCGCGGGGAATGACAAAGCCGTTGAGTTCCCACTCAATCCGCATAAAAAAAATCTTTCTGGTCACTGAGGTGTGCTGCGCCGCATGGACAATGTTGCCATTGTGGCGATAAATGAAGTTGGAGATGTTATAGACCAGACCCTTCTGATCTTGACAGGAGAGCAATAAAATGGCATTGGCGCTTCTTTCTTCAGTCATGGCTTCCTCTCATCTGTTCCCCTGGCGGGAGTAGCAGGAGTTATATATGATGAACTCTTAAAAAGTCAAAACAATAGTCATAACCGACGGCTTTGTAAAAAATCCGCAGGCAAGGCGTGCAAGTCCTGAGGAATGAGGCGTACTTTTCGTACGTCGCAGTGACGAAGGATGCAGCGCAACGCAGCATCCGGACTTTTTACGAAGCCGTCATATATGAGGATTGAGATTGCAGGTCAAGATTAAAGATGCTAAGGGACAGGGCATCTCAATGAAGGTGCGCCGCCATGAAACATGTTGAAAATATAAATCTCCCCAACGGGCTGTCCCTGGATGTCTGGGACGCTTCCCGTCAGATCGCCTCAGATACGGTGAAGGTGGAACTGGTCATCAAGATGGATGTGGCCATCCAGAGCGCCCATTTTGAGGAAGAGGATCACTATTTGAAGACCCGCCGGGTCTTCGGACCGGTGGGCATTTACGAATACCGGAAGGAACGGACCTTCGTGCACAACACCGAAACGGAAACAGTCTTCCGGAATCTTCTCGAAGACTTCAAAAGAGACGCCCTGCCCTACCTGGCCAAAGACGAATTCCCCCGGAAATTTTCTCAATCCAAGCACCGGGAAATCATTCAGAACTGGTATAAATACAAAGATCGCCTCGGAAACATATAATATCTCCCATGACTGATAATCAAAAAACCCTGGACGACATTCTTCTGTCCTGCGCCAAGCCCAGCCGCTATATCGGCGGGGAGATCAACGCCGTTCACAAGGATCGCAACGCCGGCAAGCTCAGCGTTGCCCTTGCCTTTCCGGATACTTACGAAGTAGGGATGTCTCACTTGGGCATCCAGATCTTGTATGATATTTTGAATAACCGGGACGAAATTGTGGCCGAACGCTGTTTCGCTCCCTGGCCCGACATGGAAGTCCAGATACGCCGTCACGGCATCCTCCTCCCTACCCTCGAATCCCGAACCCCCTTGCAAGCATTTGATATAGTGGGGTTTTCTCTTCAATATGAGCTTTCCTTCACGAATGTCCTCGCCATGCTCGACCTGGGCGGCATCCCCATCCGCCGTGAGGACAGAAGGGACGGTGATCCGATCGTGATCGCCGGGGGGCCGTGCTGTTTCAACCCCGCCCCCATGTCCGCCTTTATCGACGCCTTCGTCATCGGCGAAGGGGAAGAGGCCATCCTGGAGATTGCCGAGGCCATGATCAGGGAAAAGGGAAGGGGCGCGGGCAGAAAGATTATCCTTGCCGCCCTGGCCGGGATCGAAGGGGTTTATGTGCCCGCCGTCCACAGCCCCGGCCATAAGGTCCGGAAGCGGATCATCGCCGACCTGAACGCCTGGACAGGACCGGCAAAGCCGTTGACCCCCCTGATGAAAACCGTTCACGACCGGATAGTGCTGGAGATTGCCCGGGGCTGCACCCGGGGATGCCGGTTCTGCCAGGCCGGGATGGTCTGGCGTCCGGTCCGGGAAAGACATCCCGCCCTCCTTCAGGATATGGCCGATTGCATGCTTGCCGCCACCGGCCAGGAAGAGCTGTCCCTCCTGTCCCTCAGTTCCGGCGATTATTCCTGCATCGAAACCCTTCTGCCGGCGCTGATGGATCGATATTACGCCCGGCGCATTGCCCTGGCCCTGCCCTCCCTGCGCGTCGAAACCTTGAGCGCCTCCCTCATCGAGGCCGTCAAACGGGTCCGCAAGACGAGCTTCACCCTGGCCCCCGAAGCGGGGACCCAGCGCCTGAGAAATTCCATCAACAAGGGAAACTCGGAAGAGGATCTTCTGAAGACCTCGGCGCTGGTCTTTGAGGCGGGTTGGCGGGCGGTCAAGCTCTATTTCATGATCGGACTCCCGGGAGAAAACGAAGCGGACCTGGAAGGGATAGCCTCTCTGGCCCACAAGGTATTGCGGACATCGAAAAACCGCGGCCAGGTCACGGTCAGCCTTTCCACTTTCGTCCCCAAACCCCACACCCCTTTTCAATGGGAACGTCAGATCGGTCTGGAAGAAATATTCGAAAAGCATTCCTTTTTCAAATCACGACTGCGTCATCGCAATATCCAGATCAAATGGCACGACGCCCGGATGAGCCTTCTCGAAGGGCTGTTTTCCCGGGGCGATGAATCCCTGGGCGCCCTTGTTGAAGCCGCCTACCGCAATGGCTGCCGTTTCGACGGCTGGAGCGACCAGTTCCGCAATGATCGCTGGGAAGACACCATGGACCGGCTCGGGATCAAGGCAGGCGCATTTCTTAACGAGCGGCCCCCGGAGGCGACTTTCCCCTGGGACCATATCGACTGCGGCCTGAACCGTCAATTTCTCCGGGAAGAGGCCCAAAAGGCCCATAATGAAACTCTGACGGCGGACTGCCGCCTTGACGGCTGCTATCAATGCGGCGTCTGCAACCATATCGACATCCGGCCCGTCCGCGCCGAAGAAAATATCGCGGACGTCCCTGCCGGCAACGCCCCCGCCGCTGCGCCGGCCAACGGGGAGAAGATTCCCCCGCCTAAGGACTCCCGCCGGTTCCGGTTAGGATTCAGGAAGAAAGGTCTGTCCCGCTACCTGTCCCACCTGGAGACCGCCGCCGCCCTTACCCGGGGGATCGTCCAGAGCGGCCAGCGGTTCATCTATACCGAGGGCTTCCACCCTCATCCCAAGATTTCTTTTGCCGTCGCCGCCGCCGTCGGGCTGGAAAGCGAAGGGGAATACTGCGACATTCAGATTGTCAAGTCAAACGAGGGAGCCGCGGTGTTGACGGCACGGATCAATCGTTATCTTCCCGAGGGATTGACGGTGTTTGAGATGGTGGAGCTTCCCCAGGACGCCCGCTCCCTGACGGAACTGATCACCGGGTTCCAATATCACGCCCTGCTGCCGGACACCCTTGACGAAGCGGGACTTGCTAAGCTGGAACAGCATATTGATGATTTTTTGAAGACCCGGCAATTTCCCATAACGAAGACCATCAGGGAGCGGACGGTGATCCGGGATATCCGTCCCCTCGTTTCCCGACTCGCCTTTGATCTTCCCTGCCGTGAGATTATAATGGATGTCCATTTCAGCAAAGATGGCGCTGTCCGCGCCGAGGATATTCTCGTCCACGCCCTTTTTCTGGATCTTTCCACCACTCTCGCAACCAGACTGACGAAAAGGGCAACTTTTTTTGTTGACAAATAACGGCCTTTTCGAGTAGATAACGCGTTCAAAATTTTTCAACAAGGATGAAACGATGTACGCAGTGATAAAAACAGGCGGAAAGCAGCATCGGGTTTCCGTGGGAGACATGGTTGCCGTAGAGAAGCTCGAAGGAAATAAGGGAGATACGGTGGTATTTGATAACGTCCTCATGGTCGCGACGGACGAGGCCATCCGCATCGGCGCCCCGACAGTTAACGGGGCAACGGTGGTGGGAGAAATCCTGGCCCAGACAAAGGCCGAGAAGATAGCGGTCTTCCACATGAAACGGCGGAAGGGTTTCAAGAAAAAAACCGGCCACCGCCAGCCGCTGACCCGTATGCTTATCCGGGATATTTCGTTTTAAAGGGAAGGGAAGAGAGTCATGGCGCACAAAAAGGGACAGGGAAGCTCACGGAACGGCCGGGACAGCAACTCCCAGCGTCGGGGCGTAAAGGTCTTCGGCGGTCAGGCAATCAATGCCGGCGGAATTATCATCCGTCAGGTCGGGACAAAGGTTCACCCCGGCAAAAATGTCGGCCTCGGCAGGGACTACACCATTTTTGCCAAGATAGACGGTTTCGTAAAATTTGAAAGGCTCGACAAAACAAGAAAGAAAGTAAGTGTCTACGCGGCATAGACGTTATCGTCAATCCTTAAGAGGACACAGCATCCCATAGCGGGTATCGCAAAAAGACCATCATCGATAAAAGGCGCTTGATATAAGCGCCTTTGTTTTTATGAAAGACACATGAAGGTATCCGTCACAAAGGGGAAATGAAAATGATTCGTAAACCCATCCCCACCCCAACCCTCCCCTTGAAGGGGAGGGAAGCTATTGATGCAATGATTTCATTTACTTGTCGAGGCATTTTCGGATGAAGTTTATTGACGAAGCAAAAATCTTCATCCAGGCAGGGCATGGCGGTCGCGGTTGCGTGAGCTTTCGGCGGGAGAAGTATGTCCCCAGAGGGGGGCCAAACGGCGGCGACGGAGGCAAGGGAGGAGATATAATCTTCCATGCCTCCCACAATCTCGCCACCCTGCTCGACTTCAGGTACCGCCCGCGCCACGAGGCCCCTAACGGCGCCGGCGGCGAAGGGAACAACCGGACCGGCCGCAGCGGGGAAGATATCGAGATCGCCGTCCCCGTCGGCACCGTCATCAAGGACGCCGAAAGCATGGAAATACTGGCGGATCTTACTGGTGACGGTGAGCGGTTTATTGCTGCCAGGGGAGGCATCGGGGGCAAAGGCAACGCCCATTTCACTTCTTCCACAAATCGCGCCCCCCGTTTTGCCCAGGATGGCATGCCCGGCGAGGAGCGCTGGATTATCCTCGAGCTTAAGCTGCTCGCCGATGTAGGGATTATCGGCCGTCCTAATGTAGGCAAATCTACTTTTATATCAAGAGTTTCGGCGGCCCGGCCAAAGATTGCCGATTACCCTTTCACCACCCTTGTTCCCAACCTTGGCGTTGTATCGTACGGGCAGAACCAGGGTTTCGTTATCGCCGACATTCCCGGCCTGATCACCGGAGCCCACACCGGGGCCGGCATGGGCGTCCAGTTCCTGAAGCATGTGGAGCGTACATCGATTCTTCTACACATCCTCGATATTTCTGAGGAAAATTACCAAGGGGCATGGGAGCTTTATGACTCCATCAACCGGGAACTTGCGCTCTTCAATACAACCATGATGAACAAACCCCAGATCGTTGCCATCAACAAGACGGATCTGCCCATTACCCGGGAACGGATGAAAAAAGACATTGACATCTTTCGCGAAAAGGGAATAGAAATACTAACTTTTTCAGCAGTTACGGGTGAAGGGCTCGAAGGAATACTCGGTCGGATCACGGAGCAATTAGCGCAGTCCCGCCGGGCACAGAGAGCAAAAGGAGAGGAAGGTAAGCCTGATGACGAGAAATGAAATCCTTAAGGACGTCAAAAAGGTCCTGATCAAGATCGGCAGCGCTGTTTTGACGGGAGACAACGGTCTTGATCTGAATATCATCGAACAGCTTGTCGATGAAATGGTGGATCTGAAAAAACGGGGATATCATATTGTCATCGTGACCTCCGGAGCGATCGCCTCCGGGAAACACCGGATGGGCATCAATGGGCCATTGAAAAGCATGCCCCAGAAACAGGCCGCCGCCGCCATCGGCCAAGGAAGGCTGATGCGCGTCTATTCCAACGCCTTCGGCAAGCATGGCATCTACGTCGCTCAGATTCTGCTCACCATGAGCGATCTTACGGATCGGAAGCGTTTCCTCAATATCCGCAATACCCTCACCACCCTGATGGAATGGGGAGTGATACCCATCATCAACGAAAATGACACCGTCGCGGTCGATGAGATCAAATTCGGAGACAACGATCAACTTGCCGCCATGATCGCCAATATCACGGAAGCACATCTCCTCGTCAATCTGACCAGTACGGACGGTCTCTATGACCGCAACCCCAACCGGTCCAAGAAGGCCAAGGTGATTCCTGTCGTCAGCGAGATCTCCGAAGTGATCGAACAGGCGGCGACTGATGAAACCTCCGATGTCGGCTCGGGGGGTATGAAAAGCAAGGTCCAGGCCGCCAAGAAAGTCACGGCCTTCGGCATCCCTTATATCATCGCTGCAGGTAAGGAAAAAGCAATCCTCCGGGATCTCTGCGCCGGAAAAGAGCGGGGAACCCTCTTTCTGCCCATGAAGGAACACCTCAACAGCCGTAAATACTGGATCGCTTTCACCCTCAGATCCCGCGGGAAGCTCACTGTCGATGACGGTGCGAAAAAGGCCCTCATCGAAGAGGGGAAAAGTCTCCTTCCTTCCGGAGTGATCGAGGTAGAAGGGGATTTCCATGTCGGCGATCCTGTCCTCTGCCTGGACGGCGGCGGGAAGATCCTCGCCAAGGGACTCACCAATTACGGAGCGGAAGAGGTTCGCAAGATTATGGGACTAAAAACCTCCAGGATTCAGCAGGTACTGGGATATAAAGACTACGACGAGGTGATTCACCGTGATAACATGGCGGTGGATAAAGAACTCCAGCATAAATAGGCAAATGCATTTATAGTATAAAGCATGTACGAAGTTACGATCAAAAAATCTTTTTCCGCCGCCCATGTCCTCAAGGAGATCGGCGGCAGGTGCGAAGACCTCCATGGACATAATTTCCTCGTCGAGGTTACCGTGGCGGGAGACTCATTGAACGGGGAGGATCTCCTCATCGATTTCCGGGATCTGAAAAGGTGGATCAACGAGATCCTTGACCATCTCGATCATAAATACCTGAATGAAATAGATGTTTTCAAGGACATGAATCCCTCGTCGGAGCGAGTCGCGAAATTCATTTACGACCGCCTGACAGCAAAGATCCAGACCTTGCACCTTGGTCTTACGGTTTCCCGCATTACCGTCTGGGAATCGGACAACGCCCGGGTGACGTATACTGCATGATCGACGTACAAAATTTTAAAGATCATCGTAATATCGAGATCACCAAGGTGGGCGTGAAGGGGATCAAGTACCCCATTATCGTCCTTGACCGCGCCCGGGGGACCCAGGCGGTTAACGCCGCAATCAATATGTATGTCAACCTGCCCCATCATTTCAAAGGGGCCCACATGAGCCGCTTCATAGAAATACTCAATGAATTCCGCGGACAAATCAACATCAAGACGTTTCAAATGATCCTGGAAAAAACGCGACAGAAACTCAAGGCCCAATCAGCCCACATGGAAATCATCTTCCCTTACTTCATTGAGAAAGCGGCGCCCGTTACGGGCGCAAAAAGCCTGATGGAGTATAAGTGCCTGTTTTGCGGGGCCCTCAACGACAATGGGGCGGACTTTCAGGTCGGCGTGATCGTACCGGTGACAACGGTATGTCCCTGTTCCAAGGAGATCAGCAATATGGGCGCCCACAATCAGCGCAGCATGGTCACGGTCAAGGTGCGTTTCAAGAAATTCTTCTGGATCGAGGACCTCATCCGCATCGTCGAAGAATCGGCGAGCGGCGAGGTGTATTCCCTCCTCAAGCGGCCCGATGAAAAATTCGTTACCGAACGGGCTTACGAAAATCCCAGGTTCGTCGAGGATGTTGTCCGGAATGTCGCCGCCCGTCTCAAGGGGCTTGACAATTTCCCCTCCTACACGGTGGAGGCGGAAAATTACGAAAGTATCCACAATCATAGCGCCTACGCCTATGTAGAGGGAGACTAATGATGACAACAAAGAATTATTTCAATATCTACCGCCACGGTTTCATCCGTGCGGCCGTATGCATCCCGGAAGTAAAAGTGGCGGATACGGAATTCAACGTCAAGTCCACCCTGAAGATGGCCCGCAAGGCCGCGGATGACAATGCCGTCTTTGCCCTTTTCCCGGAGCTGGGGATCTCGGCCTATTCCAATGAAGACCTGTTCCACCAGGACGCCCTCCTCCATGCCGTTCAGGCGGCGCTGCAGAGTATGGTCGCGGCCTCACGGAAACTCAAGCTTGTCCTTGTGGTCGGCGCCCCCCTGCAGGTGGAAAACAGACTATACAACTGTGGCGTGGTTATATATCAGGGACGAATTCTGGGCGTGGCCGTCAAGTCTTATTTGCCGAATTACCGGGAATTCTATGAACGCCGACAGTTTACACCGGCGGAAGAAGCACTGACAAGGACCATTGATCTTTGCGGTCAGCAAAACATCCCCTTCGGGGCGGATCTTATTTTTAACGTTCAGAATATTCCCCACTTTAAATTCTTTATTGAAATATGCGAGGATGTATGGGTCCCCATTCCCCCTTCAAGTTTTGCCGCCATGGCCGGGGCGACTCTGATCGGCAACCTGTCGGCATCCAATATCACCATCGGGAAATCGGAATACCGCCAGAGTCTGGCGGCCAACCAGTCGGCCCGCTGCGTGGCCGCCTATCTGTATGCGGCGGCGGGACCGGGGGAATCGACAACCGACCTTGCCTGGGACGGCCATGCCATGATCCACGAAAACGGCAATCTCCTCGCTGAATCGGCGCGCTTTGCCCAACAGCCCCAGGTAATATCCTCGGACATCGATCTCGACCGCCTCGCCCAGGACCGGATGCGCCTGACCAGCTTCAGCCAGAACGCCCGGACCCACCGGGACCGGATAACCGCCTTCCGCCATATTGACTTCGCCGTGAACATCCCGGGAAATCAACCCATTCTCCTTGTTCGTGAATATCCCCGCTTCCCCTATATCCCCGCTGATGCGAGCAAGCGGGACCAGCGCTGCTACGAGGCCTATAACATCCAGGTGCAGGGACTGGCAAAACGGCTTCAGGCTACGGGCGTCAAAAACGTCGTGATCGGCGTCTCCGGGGGTCTCGACTCAACCCATGCCCTGATCGTCGCGGCCCGGACCATGGACCTCCTCAAATGGCCCCGCGCCAATATCAAGGCTTATACGATGCCCGGTTTTGCTACCACGGACAAGACTTACACCAGCTCCATCCGGCTGATGAAGGTTCTGGGGGTGGAAGCCAATGAAATCGATATCAGGCCCAGTTGCCTGCAAATGCTGAAGGATGTCGGCCATCCCTTTGCAAAAGGAAAACCTGTTTATGATGTGACTTTTGAAAATATCCAGGCCGGAGAGAGGACTTCCCACCTGTTTCGCCTGGCCAACATGCGGGGAGCCCTGGTTGTCGGCACGGGAGACCTCAGCGAATTGGCTTTAGGCTGGTGTACTTACGGCGTCGGGGATCACATGTCTCACTATAATGTCAATGCGAGTGTCCCCAAGACCCTCATTCAGCACCTCATCCGCTGGGTGGCGGATTCCGTTGTCTTCTCGCAGGAAACCTCGGCGATTCTCATCGACATCCTCGCTACGGAGATCAGCCCGGAACTAATCCCCGGTTTAGAAGGCGCCCAGCCGGCGCAAAAGACGGAATCGGTCATCGGCCCTTATGAACTCCAGGACTTCCATAATTTTTACGTTACCCGTTTTGGTTATCTGCCCACGAAAATAGCCTTTATGGCTTATTGTACCTGGCGGGACGGCAACCGGGGCCGCTGGCCGGATATTCCGGAAGACAAGCGCCATGAATACAACATCGGGGAGATCAAGCACTGGCTGGAGGTCTATCTCTATCGTTTCTTTAAAACCAGCCAGTTCAAACGCTCCTGCATCCCCAACAGTCCCAAGGTTGGTTCCGGAGGATCCTTGTCCCCCCGGGGAGATTATCGGGCCCCCAGCGACAGCGAGGCCGCCGTCTGGCTGGAAAACGCCAGGCTTATACCTGACAAAGACGAGGATGATAAAGGATGAAAAGACAGCAATTCAAGGATTTTGACGCCACGGAACTCTTTTGTCCCCGTTGCCGCCGCGCCGTGCCCGTCCGGAAGCGGCTGCTCCTTGTCTTATCGGAGGGGGAAAAGTACGACTACACCTGCGTTTTCTGTGGGACTTCCGCGGGTGACAAACTCGTGAAGGATACGGAAGGGATGAAAATCCTGCTCAGGTAAAACACTCATGACGGCACGCCGTCAGGGATGGGAATCAAAATAGTTGTGCAAACCCATCCCCACCCTAACCCTCCCCTTGAAGGGGAGGGAACGAAATATACATAACGACATTAATAATTGCGCATGTTGAAGGTTATTTCATATTGGTGACGCGATATGCATGCACAAATAATCCCGACGCTATGTATAGAAAAAAGGCCGCTGCTAAAAAAAGCAGCGGCCTTCGTTTTTCTTCGTTAAACCAAACTTCTCCCCGATCTTGAATCGAGTAGTTTCAAACGCCACCGCAGGGGAAATCAAAAATCAATTAACGCCCGATTACGTAACGATAGGGGTCGATCTGATCGCGGAGGATGGACAGCTCCGTCTCGCTCGGACCGGGGTTTTCGGCGATCTTCGGGGCCTTGAGGAGCTCGAAGCCGCAATTGTCCTGGACGTCCTTCTCGGAATAACCGGGATTGACGGCAATGATCCGCATCCGCTTGGATGTCGGTTCAAAGTCCATAACAGCCATATTGGTAATGATCTTGTAGGGACCGGCGCCCAGGGGCAGACCGGACTTGGCGCGGGAATCGCCGCCTTCCAGCCAGCCGGGAGTGGTAACGTAAGAGCACTTTTCAGTAAAGCGCTTGGGGTCCTGGGGGGTCATGACCATCATGCGCCAGCAGAAGGAACCGAAGTCATTGGCCCCGCCGCTCCCGGGAAAGCGGACCTTGGGTTTCTGGTGATCGTTGCCGATCCGGGTGGAATTCAGGTTTCCATACATATCGATCTGCGCCCCGCCGAGGAAGGTGTAGTCGAGTTGCCCACGGCAGGCGGTCTCCATGATTTCCGCCATGCTGCTGGCCATAAGGGCCTTCCAAGTCGTCCGGGAATCGCCGACGGAAATGGGCATTTCCGGAATCAACGGGGCCGCCCCACCGGCCTCAAAAAGAATAACCAGGTTGGGAGACTTCGTCTTTTGTGCAAGCATGGCGGCAGCACAGGGGGCGCCGGTACCTACACCGACACTGGCGCCGTCTTCAAGCTCCCTCGCCGCCGTACAAATCATCAACTCCATTGTGTTATAGTTAGCCATAATTCGTATTTATCCTCCTTTCTATGCCCGGGCACCGACAAACAGCCACTCTTTTTGTCTGAGCCTGTTCATCTTGGCAATGCCGCCGTTTCTTTCGATGTACTCAAAGTGATCCTTCACGCCGTAAATGTTCTTGTCGAGGAACGCCTTGAACTCTTCCGGATCTTTCTCCACCTTCAGCCATTCCCGGAGATGGTCTTCATCCGAGAAATACTCGGCGTACATGTTGCCGGGGTAGCTGCCGTAGGGCACTTCGATCAGGGCGTCGACGCACCAGTAGGGGATCAAGGTCGAGGTGGGATCCCTGCGGATTTCGTCGTTGGTGATCAGACGTTCACAGGTCACGATAAGTTTTTTCGAAGAACGGGCGATATCATAGTCCGACATGATAATGCCTTTGGTCCGGCAGTTGCCGTAGATATCCGCTTCATGGACATGAATGAGTCCTACATCGGAATACAGGGCGGGAACGAGGGCATATTTTGTTCCCGTAAAGGGACACTTAACCGTCTTGGCGCCGCTGTATTTAAAGGTATCCGTACCCATCATATTACGAATGGGGTGGAAGGAAACACCCGCACAGGCCGCCTTATAGCGCACGGCCAGGGTATAATTGGTCCACTCGGACACTTCCACCTCGCCGCTTTCCATATACTGCCGGGCGTTGGGGGAAAGCCCTCTTGCCTCGAGGCCGATGATATAGGCTGCATCAACCTTGTTGAAACACTTTCCAGATGCAAGAATCTGGAAGTCATGGGTTGCGGTATGACCGGCGAGACCAAGATTTTTCTTGCCCTGCCTGACAATTTCATGGAGCACGGCCGCCGGGATTCTGTTGACCCCGAAGCCGCCGATGGAGACATAATCGCCATCTTTTACATACTTCTCAACTGCTTCTTTGACTGTGGTGAGCTTGCTCACGAGGGCGCGGCTTTTGTGGCGGAAAAACTCCCTCGCCTTATCCGCATCCGGATCAGTAAAGATCCTTCCTACTCCTTGTTCAATAACATCCACTGAACCTACCTCCTTCTCTTATTTAGTGTTATCCTTAACCACCTTACACTCATACAGTTTTTGTATGTTGTTTCATTATCAGTTGAATTCGGGAAACCGGACGGGGTTAATTATAGTCACGAAAACGGGTGCTTCCATAGCACAAGAAACGGCGGTAATCAACTAAAAATTGAGCCCCCCCATCCATTGTCCTAAATGTACTGCGGAACCAGCAATATAATAATGAAGAGGTATACGGAGCTATTTTTTTCTTTGCAGGGCCTGTTGAAGCTTTTCTCCCAAAAGAGAGTGTCCGGAAGTTGCGACCTCCTGTCTCTCATCCTGATAAACAAGACCCGCATCCTTTGAGCCGGACGCCCCTTCCAGATAATCACCCAGAATACCGCGGCTGTGGGTATCCTCGTGACAGTAAACACAGAGATTTTCCCAGTTGCTGCCGTCAGCGGGATTGTTATGGTGGTTGCCGTCTTTATGATGAACGGTCAGTAGCTGTCTGCTTGTTCCTGAGAATTCCCGGGCGCAACGGGCGCAGACAAGGCCGTGAATAGCGAGGGAACGTTCACGGTAATCCTCTCCCGGCGGTTTGAGCCGGGCCTTCTTTAACTCCCTGACGACATCCTCGGCAGTTCGGGCGCCGCCGCTTGCCGACCGGACCGCCGCCCGGACACGCCCCCCCTTATTGCCAAAGGTCACCTTGGTCATCGCTTAAGCAAATCCTGTTTAGCCAACTGGCCTGGTTTAGAGGCGTAGACGTCCAAAAAAACCCTGACTCCCCGGGCAACCGCGCCGGCGTTCCGGAGAAACCTGAAGAAGGGCAATCTCAACCCCAGGCGGACGACCGTTTCAAGTTCCATCAAGACGCCTACAACATCCTGAATCCTTTTCATGGCCCCGGCAACTACTTCTACCTGATCATTGACCGTATAGGCCGTTCTTTTCACCGTCTGCGCAGCTTCGTCCAGATTCTGAAGAATCGCCGGCAGGTTTTTCTGGAGCATCTCCTGAGTCAGGGCAAGCCCCTGAACCACCCTCCGGATCTGCCAGAGCAGCGGAACCGTAAACGCCACAATGAGAAGAACGGCCAAACTCAGACATAACAGACTTATTTCGACGTACATGATGATCTCACAATAAAGAGAAACCGTATCGTAATATTATGAACGGCGTTGCCGTCAACTTTGGGAAGGACATCGAAAATGCCTTTCCTATGCCGATTTTTCTTCCTTAAAGGCTTCCACTCCTGCGTCAATGGCCTTTTTCAAACGACTCTTGTTGTCTTCCAGGCTCACTTTCCCTTTTTCGACCATTTCACCGGCTTTGACTTCCAGATCGCCGACCTTTTCCCTGGCCGCCTCCTCAATCTTCTTCAAGCGGCTGACGGCCGTCTCATAAGTCTTGCGGCTCTTTTCCAGGGCCTGTTCATATTCCTCTTTAGCCTTGACAAGAAGTTCTTCAGCTTTCTTGCCGATTTCCTCCCGCGTTTCCTTACCGCTTTTGGGAGCGTAAAGAATACCGACGACGGCGCCGGCAAGTCCACCAATAACCAATCCCTTTAAAAAATCTCCTATTCTGTCTGACATTTTTCTCACCTCCCTTTTTTCCTTTTCTAAGCAATTGAAGAACTGCTGTCAAGTCATTTTAGACAAAAAAAACCGGGCATTCGATTATCAAATGCCCGGTTTTTAACATGTACTATTGGTGCTATATTACTTTGCCGCAGGAGCTGCGGGCGCCGGAGCTGCCGGAGCTGCAGGTGCTGCACCAGGAGCCGCAGGAGCTGCACCAGGAGCCGCAGGAGCTGCACCAGGAGCCGCAGGAGCTGCGGGAGCGGGAGCAGGGGCCTCGGTCTTAGCCGGCTCAGGTTTCTGCTCTTCAGCCTTTTTGCAGCCAACGACTGCAAACGAAAACGTCACAACGAAAAGCAGCGAAAGAATAATGGCGAATACCCTCTTCATTCAAGCGTCACCTCCTTTCCAATAATTTCATTACCTTGGGATGATCTTAATCATCTTTAGTGATGAGAGACCATACGCTTTTTTTTTACCTTGTCAAGATAAATTTATCATTATATAAGGCAATGCAAAATTTGGATTACGCAGGCCGGGGGAATCATGATCTTAGGCATTGATGTGGGCGGGACGCATACGGATGCAGTTCTTATCGATCATTTCAAAATCAGGAAAAAGGCCAAGGTTCCTACGGATGCTCACAATCTGTTGAATTCACTGCTCCAGGTTACAAGCACCATCCTTGCTGCCGAAGATCCGGCCGGTCTCCAGCGGGTAGTCCTCAGCACCACCCTATCTACCAATGCTATCGTACAGAACAAGATCAAGAAAGTGGGGATGATTATTGCGAGCGGTCCCGGTTTGCCACCCTCGCTGCTTCCCGTTCCCCAAAATACTTTTTTTGTTGCAGGCTATGTGAACCACCGCGGCATTATCGCCGCCGATATCAATGGGGAAGAAATTCACGATGCCGGCGCCAGACTGAACCGGGAAGGCATTGATCATCTGGCCGTTGTTGGTAATTTTTCCACCCGCAATCCCGAACAGGAGTTGAAGATGGCCGAGATGCTGAGCGGCCGTTTCCGCCATGCATCCCTCGGGCATCGCATGTCGGGACATCTCAATTTTCGGCGGCGGATCGCAACGACCTATCTTAACAGCGCCATCTGGGACCTGTACCAGCGCTTTGTCCGGGACGTTCTTCAATTCGTCCACCGGCAGGGGATCAATGTCCCCATCTATATTCTGAAGGCCGACGGGGGAACCTTCGAGGTTGCCAAGTCGGCCGATTATCCGGCCCAGACCATCCTTTCGGGACCGGCGGCAAGCATCATGGGTGTCCTCAGCATGGCCAAATGCAACGAGGACGCGATCGCTCTGGACATCGGCGGCACCACTACGGATATCGCAATTTTTGCCGACGGCGTCCCCCTCCTTGAAAACCTGGGCGTCACTATTGAAGGTCATAAAACCCTGATCCGGGGATTGAGAACAAGATCCATAGGTCTCGGCGGTGACAGTGTTGTCCGTTGTGAAAACGGGAAGATTATTATCGGCCCTCAACGGGAAGGTCCGGCAGCCGCTTTGGGAGGCCCCTACCCCACTCCGACCGACGCGATGATCGTTTTGAATCTGACAACTATCGGCGAGCGGGAAAAGGCGGAGGCCGCCCTGGAACCGATTGCCCGCCTATTGGGCATGTCCATCGCAGAAACGGCGCAACTGATTTTTGACCAGGCCTGCGGCAAGATTGCCGCTGCGGTAGGCTCCTTCATCGAAGAAATAAACAACCAGCCGGTATATACCATTCACGAAATGCTCGAAGGAAGAAAGATCTCCCCCAAGGCCCTATATGTAGTGGGCGGTCCGGCGGCGGCGATGGCGGGTCCGCTCGGTGGTTGCCTGGCCTGTACGCCCTTCATCCCCGAGCATTCGGAAGTAGCCAACGCCGTGGGAGCGGCCCTGGCCAGAACCACGGCGGAACTGACAATCCTTGCCGATACGGAAAGACGTTTGTTGACCATCGGCGAGGAAGGGATACAAATACCGATCCCATCACGATTCACGTCGGAAGAAGCCATTGCGGTCGGCAGGGAAAGACTTCGCGAAAAGGCCATGGCCATGGGTGCAAAAGAAGAGGACATCGAGATAGAAGTCATCGAGAACCAGGAATTCAATATGGTTCGTGATATGTATACGGCAGGTAAAAATATCCGGGTTAAGGTTCAGGTAAAACCGGGGCTGATCTCAGGATTCACGAGGGGGAAGACGTTATGAGCAAAAAGCTGCGTAAGACCGGGCTGATCTTTTTCCCCGCCTTCGACTGGGCTATCTCTCCCACCCATCCCGAGCGGGAGGAAAGGCTCCTCTATACCCAGGATCAGGTCTTTGAGGAGGGACTGCTCGATTTCGAGAACATCATCGAATACAAACCCGGACTGGCAACGGTGGAAGACATTGACCGGATCCACATCTGCGTACCCCAGGCAATGAGCGTCATCACGGAGTCCCACCTCATCTCGGCGGGAGGGGCCATTACGGCAGCGGAGAAGGTCATGAGCAAGGAAGTGGACAACGCCTTTGCCCTGGTCCGGCCGCCGGGACATCATGCCATGAAGGTCGTCCACGGCGCCCGTGGCTTCTGTAACGTCAACATCGAAGCCATCATGGTTGAATATATCCGGAAGCACTACGGTCCAAAGCGGATCGCCATTGTCGACACGGATTGCCATCACGGCGACGGGACCCAGGAGATTTACTGGCACGATCCCAACACCCTTTGCATCTCCATCCATCAGGACGGTCGGACCCTGTACCCGGGCTCGGGCTTCACCGACGAGTTCGGAGGACCCAACGCCTTGGGAATGACGATTAATGTCCCGCTGCCCCCCCGTACCTCGGACGAGGGTTTCCTGTATGTTCTTGAAAACGTCATCATGCCCATTCTGGCCGATTTCAAACCGGATATTGTCATCAACTCCGCCGGTCAGGACAATCATTACACGGACCCGATCACCAATATGCGCTTCAGCGCCCAGGGTTATGCCCGGCTCAATGAGCGCCTGTCCCCGGACATCGCCGTCCTTGAAGGGGGCTATTCCATAGAAAAGGCCCTGCCCTATGTGAATGTAGGCATCATCCTGGCGATGGCGGGTCTGGACTACAGCGCCGTCCGGGAACCTGATTACAATGCCGGGGCGCTCCAACAGTCGGAACAGATCACCCGGTATATTGAACGGACCTCATCGGAAGTCATGATGCTCTGGAAAAAGCGCGGGGACATGAAAAAATCCGTGGTGGGAAATGAAAAATACATCAAACGCAAGAAACACATTTACTACGATACGGACGGCATCTCGGAGCAGCAGGAAGAAACGGTCCGGGTCTGTGACGAATGCGGCGGCCTGGTCATGATCGATTCCTTCGCCGACACGGGCAAGCGTATCTTCGCCATAGTCATTCCCGGTCAAAGCTGCCCCGTCTGCCGCGAGGAAGGGGAAGCCTTTTTTGACCGCTTTCAGAAAGGGAAGTATCGTTATATATACTTCCAGGACCGGGATCGGGACATCTTTATCACTAAATAAACGAAAATTTATTGAGAGAGGAGCAGTAAAATCATGTCAGATGAAATCGTAAAAAGAACCCAGGAAACAGCAAAAACCCTTTTTGGCAAAGGCGTAAAGATGGATCCCCCCTATCTTATGTGGCGTGAATTCGACAAAGACCTGGCCAATGAATTCTCCAAATTTATCACCGGCAATCTTTATTCCCGTAAGGTGTTGACCCTGCCGGAAAGACAGTATGCTGCTTGCGCCATACTGGCCGCCACACGGGCGACGGAAGAGCTGAAGCTTCATGTAAATGCAGCTCTGAATGTGGGTTGCGATCCCCGGAAATTGGCGGAGATCTTTTTCCAGGTGGCGACATATGCCGGTATGCCAGCCGTCAACGAGGCGCTGGAGGTTTACCGCGAGGTTCTCAAGGAACGGGGGGAATGGCCTATTAAGTAACAGAACCCCATCCCCACCCTGACCCTCCCCTTGAAGGGGAGGGAACTAAAGGGTAATGAGGCTCATATTGCCCACCCCCGCATCAAGTACGGGGCAGGCTCTGACCCGCCTCTTGAAGGGGAGGGAACTTAAGGGTAATGAGGCTCATATTGCCCATCCCACGCTGACCCGCCCCTTCCCTTGCAGTGCAGGGGGGAGCGGTTAGCTAACAGAAAAAAACGCCGAGTCAGTAAGGCCCGACAGGGCCTACTGACTCGGCGTCTCTTTTCAGTAAATACTGCCTTCCGTTGACGGCTATTGATACTATTCGAGGACCAGGAGGACCTGATTGGTATCAACCTTGTCCTTCTCATCCACTTTGATCTCCGCCACTTTGCCGCCTTTCGGGGCAACAATGGGGTTTTCCATCTTCATGGCCTCGAGGATAATAAGTTCTTCATCGGCCTGCACTTCATCACCAACCGAAACCAGAATTTCGGCGATAGTTCCCGGCATGGGGGCTACGACTTCTACTGCCATTTGCTCAACCTCCTTGAGATTTATTTTATTATTTCCAGCGGGGCTTATCGCCGCGCCATGACAAAACATTTTAAAGATCAGGGGGAGCAACAAGCCCCCCCTGATCAGTTTCTTTCCTCTTAAGACTACTTCTTCCAGATCGGATCCGCGGGACCCCAGGGTTCCGGCAGGACCGCCTCGGGCTTCCACTCCGCCGGAATCCGCTGGCCAGGCTTCTCACCGAGCTTCTCGATGAGCTTCTTCAGACCGGGACGGGCGAACTTCATATGCCCGGCCTTCTGGGTCCGGCCGTTGATGACGGCTTCGGAACGGAGCCGCCGTCCGATGGTCTTCTCCATCTTCCGGCCCAGCCAGAGGACGCGATCCACATCGTAGCCGTGCTCGATTCCCAGTTCGTCGATCTGGACGAGGAGATCCTCGAAGGTTACCAGGCCGACATAACGGGGATCATCATAGTAATATTCACCGGTGCCCCTGATCGGGCTGTCATCGAGGAAGTTGGCCGGCTGCCCGCCCAGACCGCCCAGGGTGGCCTCGAAGCGGCAGATCCCCGCCTGGAGAGCCGCCAGGATCGACGAGGAAGCGACACGCTTCGTCTCGTGGAGGTGGCACAGATGGGCTTCCGGGTTAGGCATGGCATCGAGGACCATGGAGAAATAGCGATAGACGTCGGCCGCATTGGCGGAGCCGTCGTGGTCGGCATGCTCGATGTCATGGGCGCCGATCTCGAACCAGCGCTTCGTGAATTCCACGGCGTCTTTCAATTCCGTGGCGCCGCTGATGGGGCTTCCCCAGATGGTGCTGACGGTGCCGACCATCTTGATCCCGACGTCGCGGGCCTTCTTGATGCATCTCTCAGCCTCTTTCCAGTAATTGGAGAGGGTCGTGCCGGAATTGGCAAAATGATGTTCCGGGTCGGTGGAGACCATCATGAGAATCCGGTCAGGGCCGAACCCTTCCTTCTTCATCCGGATGGCGATATCCACCGAGGGTTCACGAATAGTAACGCAAGTCAGACAGACATCCTTGAAAACATCGATCCCGGCCCGGGCGGCGCGTTTTGCGAACTCATCGCTCCGCATTGCCTTCATAACCTCATCGGCATCTACAAACTGGGGGGTCGTTGCAGCGGCGAGGTTGGTCACCTCGAACTCCCGGCACCCGGCAAGGATCATCTCCTGTCCGTAAAAAATCTTGGCCTTGGTGGAGATGAACTTCTCCTCGTGCTGAAAGCCGTCACGAATCGTGATATCGCCAAGGGTAACCTTCTTGGGCATTCTCGGGAAAATCTTCCAATAATCATACTCTGTCGCCATAAAAATACATCCTCCTTCATTTAAATTTGTGCTTGGTTAAGATTAAATTCCCCTCCTCCGGCGGCAGGATGGAGAAGGGGAAATCGTTAATCCATCAATTACTCACCCTTGAAAACGGGTTTCCGCTTTTCCGCGAAGGCCGCCAGGGCTTCCAGGCGGTCCTTCGTCGGGATTGTTACTTCATAAGCCTTCGATTCCAAAGGCAGGGCAACGCCAAGGCTTGCCTCTGTGCCATAATTGAGGACAAACTTGGCCTGAGCTACGCCGATGGGACCATTCTTGGCAATCTCCCTCGCTAACTCGAGAGCTGCTTCCATGAGCTTATCAGGCTCGACAACCTTGCTGACCAGACCGATATCCAGGGCGGTCTGGGCGCTGAAACGACGGGCCGTGTAAATCAGTTCCTTGGCCTTGGCCATACCGACGATCCTCGGCAGACGCTGCGTACCGCCGGCCCCGGGGATGATGGCCAGAGATGTCTCTGTCAGCCCCATCAGGACATTGGAAGAAGCGATGCGAATATCGCAAGCTAAGGCCAGTTCCGTACCACCGCCGAAGGCGAAACCGTTGATGGCGGCGATGACCGGCACCCGCACCTGCTCAACGGCAGTGAAGGTGTTGCGGATCGTGAAGATGAAGCGGCGGACCTGATCCTGCGTCAGGGTCCTTCTCTCCTTCAGGTCCGCCCCTGTGGAAAATGACCACTTCTTGGGCTCATCGCCGGCTTTGCAACCGGTGATGATGATGCAACGGAGATCCATATCGAAATTGGCTTCCCGGATCGTGTCCGCCAGGACCGCCAGGAGGTCAAAGTTGAAACAGTTCATGGCATCCGGGCGATTCAGGGTGAGAATCAGAATGCCGTCTTCGGTCCTTTCTTTCAATAAAACATCAGACATCGTATTCCTCCTCTTTTGTCAAAACTTACTACATCTTCAGGTCGCCCCAATCGGAATGCTCGATGGGCACACGCAGGGCGATCTCAAAGGCACGGGCGATCTTGTCGCGGGCTTCGCTGAAGGCAACGACGCCGTCGTGGAATATCAGCGAGCCGGTATAGAAGGGATGACCTTCAGAGTCATAACGGTCTCTCATCATCTGACGGAACTGGGTCATTTCATCCTCATTGACCGGGAGTCCCTTGGCTTCGATGTTCTTCCGGCGCACCGTCTCCACGATGAAGCCTGCCGTCTCACCGGACATAACGGTCGTGCGGCCCCGCATATTCGTGAAGGCGAATCTCGGCTTGAAGGCCCGGCCGTTCATACCGTAGTTGGCGGCGCCGTGGTCGGGACCGATGACGTAGGTCACTTTGGGGGTCATAAGGCAACTGCAGGCCCGGACCATGTCGGAACCATACTTGCCGATACCGCCCCACTCTTCCGCCTTGCCGACCATGTAGCCGGGGGAACCCTGGAGGAACAGGACGGGGAGATTGGAATTGCCGCAACGGATCATCCACTCTGTAGCCTTCCGGGCCGCATCGATGTAGATGACGCCGCTGGCGTTGGAGGCTACGACGCCGACCGGGATACCCTTCAACCACATCTTACCGCAAACAACGGAATCGCCGCGGCCGGGACCGTAGGTCGGTTTGTACTCATGGAAATAACTGTCGTCGGCGAGGCACTTGATCGTATCCTTGATGTTGATGTACTGATACGTGTCCGTGGGGGTGGCGCGCATCATCTCTTTGAAGTCGAATTTCGGTTCTCTCGTCTCGCGGCGATCGATGTACAACTTCTGTGAAGGTTCAAACTCCATTATGTCGCGAATCTTCTGGATACCCTCATCCTGGGTCCGGACAAAGTGATCGCAACCACCGGAATGCTGGGTATGGACATAAGCACCGCCCAGGTCCTCGGGGGAAACGGTCTCGCCGATGGCCGACTTGACCATGGGGGGACCGGCCAGGAAGGCGTAGGACATCTTCTCGATCATGATGGATTCCGTGGCCAGATAGACGATGTAGGCGCCGCCGGCCGTGTTGCCGCCGGTGGAAAGGGTGAACTGCTTGATCCCCATGGCGGACATGCGGCACATATTGTAGAACATGGTGCCGAAGTGGCCATCGTCAGCGAAACATCCAACCTGGAGGGGCAGGTTGATGCCGCCCGAATCGGCAATGTAAATACAGGGAAGCCGTGAGGCCTCGGCGATGGCCTGGGCCCGCATGTGCTTCTTCAGGGTGATGGGGAAATAGGTCCCCGCCGCATAGCGATTCTCATTGGCAAAGATCATACAGTCCTTGCCGTGGACAACGCCGACACCGGTAACCATGCCGCCGCCGGGAATGTGACCGCGTTTTTCCGACTCATAGATCTCGCCGCCGTAGAGGCGCTTCTTCCCGATGTCGTAACCGGCGTCCAGAGCTACCTCAAAGAATTCCGTGCCCGGATCAATAAGCTGGGTAATGAGCTGACGCACGGGTTTCTTGTTCTGCTTGGCCAGACGCTCTACCTGGGCATCGCCGCCGATGTTCATGGCCTCTGCTCGGTGTTTGAAGAGGATCTCATCCTGCTCCAACCAGTGCTGAAGATTCTTTTCCCGATCTTTCTCCAGCCTTTCAGCCCTTGTCAACCTTGGTTTTTTCTCTTCTTCTGCCATACCTACCTCCTCCTATGTTTTTGGATTAATCATCCAACTTCATGATGTTACACCTTTCCCACCTCACCCGCACCTCTTTGCAGAAATCGAGAGTTTTTCTCGCCGTCGGAAGGAGCGTCGTCGCTCCCTGGAGTAGCTCATGGGGTGGAAAATCGATGACCCTGTAAAACCCGATTCACGTATATGAAACGGCTTATAGTGTCAAGCATTTTATAAAAAATGGCGGCGCCGTAAAAAATCCCATCTCCTTTGTTGCGCTTCCCCCTTCAAGCTCTTATTGTCACGGGAATACGAATGTGTTAGGGAGGCCCCTTGAGGTGTGGTTTATGAAATTTTTTCTTTGCGTCATCGGCATGGTCTTTATCGTAGAAGGTCTTCCCTACTTCGCTTTTCCGGAAAAACTTAAGGTTTATCTGGCCAGAATGGCGGAGACTTCTGATTCCTCCCTGCGCATCATGGGATTGGCCGCCATTATTACGGGGCTGGTTCTCGTCTATTTCGGGAGAACAGAATGAAGCTATCGGAATTTGCTTACGGGCTGCCTTTAGAATCGATAGCCCAGGAGCCCCTGGAGAAACGGGATCACTCCCGGATGCTTGTAATGGATAAGGCAACCGGGCAGAACCGTCATCAGCATTTTTATGAATTCCCCCATTACCTCAGAGAAGGGGATGTAGTGGTTGTCAATGATTCACAGGTGATTCCGGCGCGCTTGACGGGAAAGAAAGACAGCGGCGGACTGGTCGAGATCCTCCTGCTTTCCAAAATCCGGGACTCCGGGAGAGAAGAGGTTTGGGACGTACTCCTTAAACCGGCGAAACGGATGCGGGTTGGAACCGTGATTCGCTTTGCCGAGGATGCAGAAGCTATCATCGTGGAGAGACTATCAGATAAAAAATGGCAGGTCCGCTTTTCATTTCCGGCCTCCTTCGCTGATTTCCTGCGCAATTATGGCCGGGCGCCCCTGCCTCCTTACATCAAGAGGGATAAGGATCGGAAAGAGGCGGCTTACGATCTGGACCGCTACCAGACGGTTTATGCCCGGATTCCGGGTTCTGTGGCGGCGCCTACGGCAGGCTTTCACTTTTCCCCTGCCGTCCTGACTAATCTTCACGACAAGGGCATCCGCGTCGCTCCCGTCACGCTCCATGTGGGCTATGGAACATTCCTGCCCATCACCGCGACGGATATCGAGGACCATGAAATGGAGGCTGAATATTTTGAAATCAGTGGAGAATCAGCCGAAATAATCAACAGCGCCCTGCGGGTCGTGGCCATCGGGACGACGGCCACCCGGGTGATTGAGACAGTTGCGGATGACAAGGGACGGATGAAACCTGCATTGGGATGGACATCATTATATGTATATCCCGGCTACCGGTTCAAACGGGTACAAGCGCTTCTCACAAATTTTCATCTTCCTAAATCCTCGCTGTACCTCCTGACCTGCGCCTTCGGCGGAAAGCAGCAAATTGAATCGTCCTACCGGCAGGCCATCGACATGGGTTATCGTTTTTACAGTTACGGCGATTGCATGTTCATATATTGAGACATTTGATTCGCCGCTTGCGAAACATCTTTCTCCGACTATGCAATAATTCTCACAGTAACAGGGATCAATAAATGAATTTTCGCTTTGACGTCACAAAAAAAGATGCCTCCAGCGCCGCCCGTACCGGTAAGATTCACACCATCCATGGTGAAATCAACACCCCCGCTTTCATGCCCGTGGGAACCCAGGGAGCGGTAAAAGCCCTGACCACGGACATGCTCAAAGACCTCGGGGCGGAAATCATCCTTGGCAACACCTACCATCTCTATTTACGTCCGGGTCACGAGTGTATCGCCAGCGGAGGGGGGCTCCATCGCTTCATGAACTGGCATGGTCCCATCCTGACGGATAGCGGCGGTTATCAGGTATTCAGTCTGGGGGCCTTGCGTAAAATCTCCGAGGAAGGCGTAATGTTTCAATCCCATATTGACGGGTCGCGGCACTTCCTCACCCCGGAACTGGCTGTCGATATTCAGATCGCCCTGGGATCCGACATCATGATGTGCCTCGATGAATGCACCCCCTACCCTGTTTCCATCGGGGAGGCTGAGATCTCGCTCGAACGGACCCTGAGATGGGCAAGGCGCTGCCATGAGCAGCGGGGAAACTCACCGGCCGCCCTTTTTGGCATTGTCCAGGGGGGGATGTACATGGATCTGCGCAAACAATCTCTCGATGGCCTTATGGAACTGCCCTTTGAAGGGTTGGCGCTGGGAGGACTCAGTGTCGGGGAACCCAAGGAAAAAATGATTTCCATAGTCAAGGAGATGACCCCCCAACTCCCTGAGGACCGTCCCCGCTACCTCATGGGAGTCGGGACACCGGCGGACATTGTCAATTGTGTGGCCTGCGGCGCCGATATGTTCGACTGCGTGATGCCGACCCGCTCAGCCCGGCACGGATTATTATTTACAAGTGCGGAAAAGATTGTTATAAAGCACGCCCGTTATCGGGATGACCACTCACCGTTAGACGCCTTATGCGATTGTTATACTTGCAGAAACTATTCGCGGGCCTATTTGAGGCACCTGTTCGTCAGTGGTGAAATCCTGGGGATGATTCTCAACACGGTTCATAATGTTCGACATTATGTCCGCCTTATGGAGAGGATCCGGGAGGCCATAAACAATGATTGTTTTAAACAATTTCAGTTAAGTCATTAAGGAGGACCAGGAATTGATCGATACAGCTTACGCGATGGGAGGGGCAGGCGGCGGAATGCCGGCCGCCGGAGGGGACTGGAGTTTCATGTTGGTGATGGCGATTCTGTTCGCCATCTTTTATTTTCTTCTCATCCGGCCACAACAGCAGAAGCAGAAAGAGTTGAAGGCCATGCTCGACAACCTGGCCCATGGGGATTCCGTAGTGACTTCCGGAGGAATTCACGGGAAGGTCGTTGGATTGACAGACGCCATTGTCACCCTTGAGATTGCCGATAAAGTCAAAATCAAGATTTCAAGAAGCTTCATCGGCGCTGTGCTCCAGAAGGCAGGCAAAGAATGAAAAAGGATAAGCGAGGTCAGGTATGATAAAGAGCATCAGGATCCGGGCGGCGATCACGATTGTGGTCTGTCTTGTCGCCCTTTTTTATCTCATTCCCTCTCTGACGAATGACCTTCCGGAATTCTGGAAGAAAAATCTCCCGGCAGACAAGATTCATCTCGGACTGGATCTCCAGGGAGGGATGCATCTTGTCCTGGAAGTCGATACGAACAAGGCGCTGGAAGGAACCATAGAAAGGATGTCCAATGATATCAAAGAGAATCTGATGGAAAAAAAGATCCGCTTCCGCAGCATCTCCCAGGCCAAAAACGATTCGATAACCCTGGAATTCCCCGATCGCCCCGCCCGGGAGGCCTTTGAAAAGTTGCTGAAAGACTCCTATCCGGACTTTGAAATTGCCTCTTCCGAAGTACGTGATGGAAGAGAATTAGTAATAATAAGGATAAAAGCAAAGCGGGCCGCCGAGATAAAAAAACTCGCTGTGGAACAGGGGCTGGAGACCATCCGCAACCGCGTTGACCAGTTCGGCATTTCGGAACCGGAAATCATTCCCCAGGGCGATGATCGCATCATTGTCCAGCTTCCCGGGGTCAAGGATCCGGGACGGGCAAAGAATCTCATCGGCAGGACCGCCCTCCTCGAATTTAAACTTCTCGATGAAGATCACAATCTGGCCGAGGCCATGAAGGGGAATATCCCCGAAGGGGACGTCATTGCCTATGGCTCTCAGATAGACAGGGATTCCGGTCGCAGGACCCAGGTCCCCTATCTCGTTAAAAACAAGACCCTCATGACAGGCGCCTCACTGGAAACGGCCAAGGTGTCTATCGCCGATCGCTTCGGGGAACCCTACGTCGCCCTTAAATTCAACGCCCAGGGGGCCCAGGATTTCGACCGGATAACGGGAGAAAACGTCAAAAAGAGACTGGCAATTGTCCTCGATGGCGTAATCCATTCCGCTCCGGTAATTCAGGAACGGATCTCCGGGGGCAACGCCCAGATTACCGGCTCCTTCACCATGGACGAGGCAAAGGACCTGGCCATCGTCCTCCGGGCAGGCGCCCTGCCCGCCCCCGTCACCATTCTGGAGGAAAGAACCGTCGGACCGTCCCTCGGGCAGGACTCTATCGACAAAGGACTCTGGTCGACCATTATCGGCCTGATGCTCGTCGTCCTGTTCATGATGATCTACTATAAGGCTTCCGGCGTGGTTGCCAATTTCGCCCTGGTCCTGAACATCATTATTCTTTTCGGAGCCCTGGCCGCCTTCCGGGCCACCCTGACCCTGCCCGGCATCGCCGGTATCGTCCTGGTCATCGGTATGGCCGTAGACGCCAATGTTTTGATTTTTGAAAGAATCCGCGAAGAAGTGCGAGGCGGCAAGACGCCCCGGGCCTCAATTGAAGCAGGTTACAGCAAGGCATTCCTGACCATTCTGGACTCCAATGTAACCACCCTGATTGCCGCGCTCTTTCTTTTCGGTTTCGGCACCGGCCCCGTCAAGGGTTTCGCCGTCACCCTGACCATCGGTATCATTGCCAGCATGTTCACGGCCATCTTCGTGACCAGGATCATCTTCGATTTCTTCGTCTGGAACCGTAAGATTCAGACGATCAGCGTGTAAGGAGTTCATTCATGGAATTTATCAAACCGGACATCAACTTCGACTTTGTCGGCAAAATGAAACTGGCCTTCGGCATCTCCATGGCCATGATCATCATCAGCTTTGCCTCTATAGTCTGGCATGGGGGCCTGAATTACGGTATCGACTTTGCCGGGGGCACCCTGGTCCAGGTTAAATTCAACGTCCCTTTCAGCATTGACAAAATTCGCGAGGCCTTCCGGCCGATGGGAATTAATAACAGCATCATCCAGCAGTACGGACCGCAGGAAATCGTCGTCAGAATCCCGGAGGGCGACTCTGACCTTAAAGGATTGTCGGGAAGGGTGGAGGAGGCGCTCACTAACGCCTTCGGAAAAAACGCCGTGGAAATGCGACGGGTGGAAATGGTGGGTCCCAAGGTCGGAAAAGATCTGACTAAAAAGGCCCTCCTGGCGATCCTGTTCTCCTGGATCGGGATGCTGATATATATCGCCTGGCGTTTCGAATTCCGCTACGCCGCCGGCGGAATTCTTGCCCTCGTTCATGACACCATCATCACGATCGGTGTCTTTTCCCTCCTGAACAAGGAGTTTGACCTGACCATCGTGGCGGCGCTCCTGACCATCATCGGCTATTCGATCAATGACACCATCGTCGTCTTCGACCGTATTCGGGAAAATTCCCGTAAGAACATCAAGCAACCTTTAAGCGAGATCATCAACGGCAGCATCAACCAGACCCTGAGCCGGACGATCCTGACCTCCTTAACAGTCATCATCGTCCTTGTTGCCCTGTTCTTATTCGGAGGCCCGGTGATCCATGACTTCGCTTTTGCCCTCATCGTCGGCATTGTGGTCGGGACATACTCATCGATTTTTATCGCCGCTCCTGTCGTTCTGGCCTGGGAGAAGTGGCAACCATCTAAAATAAGAAGGAAGAAATAATTTGTCTCCCTTAGAAATTATCGGCGTGAGCCTGTTTATAATTGTTCTATTCCTGGGATTCTTTTCGATCATTTTCGGACTTCCAGGAACAATAGTCATTGCGGCCGACGTTTTCGTCTATGCCCTGGTCACCGGCTTCCACCCGATCGGCTGGAAGGTGATCCTGGTCATAATAATTCTCGCGGTCCTCGCGGAAACGCTGGAATTTTTTATCGGGATGTCGGTGGCCCTGCAGTTTGGCCTGTCGGTGAGAGGATTATGGGCCTCCATTGCCGGAAGCATGATCGGAGCGGCGCTGCTGACCCCCTTCTTTCTCGGCTTCGGGGCTATTGCCGGGGCCTTTCTGGGAGGATTCGCCGGGGTGTTCACTGTTGAGATGATCAGACAGCAGAGCCTGAAACCTGCTTTTAGGGCCGGCTACGGAATAATCCTTGGGCGAATCGCGGGAATTTGCGTAAAAGGTTCTCTCGCCTTTACCATGATCGTCATTTCCCTCACCACAATTTACTCATAACGTAAGGGAGAGGAATTTTTTGTCTATTATGACCAAACCAAAATCGAAAATTCAGGAATACGCGGAAGCGATAATCATTGCCATTCTCATTGCCTTTTTTATCCGCACCTTTGTGGTGCAGGCCTTCAAGATCCCTTCCGGTTCCATGAAACCGACTTTGCTTATCGGCGATCACATCCTGGTAAGCAAATTCAGCTACGGAATCAAGATGCCCTATTTCCGGAACACCCTGATCCCGATCAGCGATCCCAAAAGAGGTGAAATTGTCGTTTTTATTTACCCGGAAGACAGGTCCAAGGATTTTATCAAGAGGGTTGTCGGGGTAGGCGGAGACACTATCGAGATCAAAAACAAAAAAATCTTCCTCAACGGCATGCCTTACGATGACAAGCGCGGCGTCTATGTCGATGACTTCATTATCCCCGGGGCCATCCAGCCCCGGGATAATTTCGGCCCCATTACCGTCCCCAAGGGGGCTATTTTTACCATGGGAGACAACCGCGACCAGAGTTACGACAGCCGCTTCTGGGGCTTTGTCGATCTCAAGGATGTGATGGGCAAGGCCTTTGTCATCTACTGGTCATGGAACAAGGAAGAAAGTTCCGTCCGCTGGGCGCGCCTCGGCAGCCTTCTTCACTAGGCAGGATGTTGAAAAACGCCCATCTGCTGCGTTTCCCTCATCCTTCGCCGTTCAACGTACTATAAGTACGCCTCACAGCTCAGGATTTCGGGGACCTTGCATCTGGACATTTTTGAACAGCCCGCTTATGATCCTTTTTCAACAGTCTCTTTGGGATTGTTCATGAAATAAGAGTGACAAGAGACCTTTGAAAAATGGCTTCGCCGCAGCTCAAAAATCTTTTTCGCTTCTGGACAGTTTGCATACACTTATGATTAATTACGCGATGTTAAGTCCAATCTCGGAACGGCGAAAAACATTTGATTCGCTGCTTGCGAACCATTTTTCCGCGGTTATGCAAAGCTCTCGACAAACCTGAAGAGATTGCCCATCATGACAGCACAGCACTGATAACCATCGCCACGGACAGCAGAATCAAAACGCCCACCGTGAGCCAGGTGACTCCATTCATCAGTTTGCCGTTCACATAATCGCCCATGATCCGGCGATCGTTAATCAGCAGGAGCATGAAAATCAGAATGAAGGGCAAAAGCATCCCGTTGATGACCTGGGAGTAAAACATGATGGCGACAAGGGGCATATTCGGGAAAAGAATAATCGCCGCGCCAAGAAAGATCATCAGGGAATAGAGCCAGTAAAACTGTGGGGCTTCGGTGAATTTGTGATTCACGCTCGATTCCCATCCAAAGGCCTCACAGATCGTATAGGCTGTTGACAAAGGCAGGATCGAGGCGGCAAAGAGGGAGGCGTTCAAAAGGCCGAAGGCGAAAAGCCAGGTGCAGTATGCACCGGCAAGGGGCGCCAGGGCCTGCGCCGCGTCCTTGGCGGTTTCTATTTTGATGCCATTCTGAAAAAGCGTCACGGCACAGAGCATGATAATAAAGAAAGCCACGATGTTTACCGTGAAAGAACCGGCAATGATGTCGATCCTCGTATAGGCATAGTCTTCAGCCTTGAGCCCCTTATCGACAACGGAGGATTGGAGATAAAACTGCATCCACGGGGCAATGGTGGTGCCGATAATGCCGACAGCCATGGTCAGAAAGGCGGGATCGGTACGGATTGTCGGCGTAATAAGCGCTTTGCCGATCTGTCCCCAGTCCGGCTTCCCCATAAAGCCGGAAATGATATACGAGATATAGAAGAGACAGGCCACCAGAAAGACCTTTTCTACGGATTTATAATTGCCTTTGACAACCAGCCACCAAACGAAGAAAGCCCCGAAAGGAACAGAGATATATTTGCTGACGCCGAATATCTCCAGGCTGGCGGCAATTCCGGCAAACTCGGAAATAGTGTTGCCGAGGTTGGCCAAGAACAGGACGATCATGAGATAGACGGTAATCTTGGCCCCGAAACGTTCCCGGATGAGGTCGGATAATCCTTTCCCGGAAACGACGCCCATCCGGGCGCACATTTCCTGAATTATGATCAGGGCAATCGTAATCGGAATAAGTATCCAGAGGAGGGAAAGGCCAAACTGAGCGCCGGCCAGAGAATAGGTGGTAATGCCGCCGGCGTCATTATCCACATTGGAGGTAATGATCCCCGGTCCGATGAGGGCAAAAAGCAATCCCAGTGATCGCCAGAATCCCCGCTGGGAAAGGCGCTGAAAGATATTCTTCGGGGATTCTTCCTTGTTTTCCGGCATTGATGACCTTCGCCTTCGTCCATGATTAATTCTTACCCAAGTGGGGGGCCACGACTTCGAGAAGATTCTTGAAGAGGATAACTCCCTTGATTCTGTCCCCATCATCTACAACCGGAATCGCCATGAGGCCATATTTTGCAAAAAGCTCGGCAATCTCGTCTTTATCCTCATCGAGATGGACTGATACCACCCGGTCATCCATGAGCTCTGACAGCAGCGCCTCTCCCGGCGCCACGAGGAGTTCCTTTAAGCTGATCATTCCCAGGAGACGTTCATTCTCGTCAACGATATAAACATAATAGATAAAATCCATATCCTCGGCTTCGTGCCGGATGGTTGAGATGACCTTGTCAACCGCCTCGGACGGCAGGAAATAAAGAAAGGCGGAAGTCATAAGCCCGCCCGCCTCTTCCTCCGGGTGGGCGAGAAGTTCTTTGACGTCTTCCGCCATGTCCCGCTCCATCTCCTTCAAGATCCCTTCCGCCTTCTCCCGGGGCAGATCCCCCAAAAGATCCGCCGCTTCGCTCAAAGACATTTCTTCTATAATGTCTGACGCTTCGGCAGCATTCATGTCTTCGATCAGACTTACCTGAATCTTCGGATCGGTTTCCTCAAGGGTCTCTGCCGCTGTTTCCACATCGAGGGATTTGAAGAAGGCGCTTCGCTGTCGCATATCAAGATCTTCAATAATATCAGCAAGGTCAGCAGGATGGATACGGGAGAGACGGTCCTGGGCGATCTTCAGACGGAGAAGATCAGGTGAGGAAATGGGTTGGACAAATTTCCACGAGATGAACTGATTGGGCAGATCGTAATCGAAAAGCCCATGCAGGAAAAGATCAACGGCCTTCTCTAATCCGGAGCGTCGCATGAGACCCCGGAATCCCACATCCACGTGAACCAGGTGGAGGCTCTGGCGGGCCGTGAGAAACTGCAGATCGTTAACCCGAAGCACCTTGGCGCCGTGGGTATCCACAATCTGCTTGTCGAGCAGGGCATCCTTCAGCAGCAGCTCGTTCTCCAGCAAAGACGGCGCCCTGAAATCATCAGCGCAGACGCTATGCACCCTGAATGGAGACTGCTTTTCCCCAATGATGGGAAAACGATAAAACATGGCTGTCTTCTGCCCCTCCCCGGTGGAGAGCAGGGCGTCGGTCACAATGGGATAAGGTTCGGCCAGGGTCACGACCAGATCCATAATCTTACCCATTGAACGGCCCTCCGGACCGATGATTGGTTGTCCCAGAATTTCGCTCAAAAACAAAAAATCCTGCGGCTCGGCATTTACAGCCACGATTCACACCTCCCGGCGGCGGTGTATATAGCACAGTCCCATGCGCAGCGGAAAGGCATTTTTTGCGGCAATATCGATTTGATATTATTTAGCAGATGCCCCACTTATTGCGATCCAAGTGACTATCCTTATTCATCTATTGTTGCCGGGGTAGAAGAGAACCATTGTTTGTCGGCGGCATCTCCGGGGCCGGCACCGTCGATGGGGGGTTGTAACGGGCCCGGGCTTTGGGAACCCCCGCCAAGAGGGCGCACTCGGACTCGGTTAATTCCTGCGGATACTTGTCAAAATAAAGGCGCACGGCCTAAACTGTCACATGCTTCGTTGTGGCCCGCAGGGTCATGGAAGTTAGTAGCTAACAACTCAAAATATTCAGCTTTGTTTTTTCTTTTCCCACCACATAAAGCCCTCGAACTGTTCCCAGAGACGTTCCTTAGGATTCTGTATATAAAACTCGTCCTCTGCAAATGAGAAGCGATATTCGGCGACGTAGTCCAATAAAATTCGGTAGGCGGCATTCAACATCTGGATTTTTTCGATTTCAACTGAGTTGCTGCTATCCGGGTGATATCGTTTTGCCAGCTTGCGATAACTTGCCTTGATCTCTTTGAGGGTGGCCCGCTTACCCAGCCCCAGAAGCTGAAGCGCCTGTTGCAATTCAGAATAGGTCATGTCAATCAGAGCCTCCAATCCCTTATTTTCTCTTGATATCTATACATATGTCCTCATTTGTCAGATTGGGTGATATCTGTGCCTGCTATCTTCGCAGCGCCAGCACATAATGCTTGACCAGAGGGCCGCAAACCTCTCGCTGAATCAAGGTTTCTAAAGACAGAGTTTCGAAGAGAGAAAACCTTGCTTTTTATGAAAGACGTGCGGTTGTGTCACTGAGGTCTTTCAATCGCAGGAGACGCGGTTTGGATGGTGTTTTTTCCGATTGCCCTCGGGCTTCCGCCTGTATCAATATTGCTTCACGTATTAACGCGTATGATATTGCATTTTCCCCGGAACCTGGCAAGCATTGACTTCGGGATGAAATGTGGAAATACTTGACAGCCTGTTTCCTGTTCGGCTAAAGCACGCTACTATAATGATAATGGCATTGTATTTACTCAGACATCCAAGAAAAGGTGGCCTTACTGGGGAAAAAGGAGAATATCTAATGGAAACAAAGAAGTTCATATACTATCAGGAAGAGGACATGTTCGTTGGATGGTTCGAGGAGTACCCGGACTACAGGACCCAAGGCGTGACAATTGAAGAGCTGAAAGAGAACCTAATGGATATTCATCATGATCTGAATAGCGGATATATATCATGCGTCCACAGAGTCGGGGAATTACTCGTCGCATGAAACGGACCGAACTGATCCGGACGATCGAGGCCACGGGTTGTGTTCTTATCTGCCATGGCGGGAAATACGATTGGTATCAAAATCCGACCACCAAGGTAAGCCAACCCTTACCGAGACATCGAGAGATCAAAGAAACGCTTGCCAAGCACATTATCAAGATGCTTAAGTGATCAGCCATGGCACGGTGGGCAACCATTCGGCAAGTAATGTCAATCGCATTGTTTCGATTGGCAGAGTAAGTTTAATCAAGCCCTCATGACGATATTCGTCACAAGGCAGGATGAAAATGCGGAGCAGACCCATCCCCACCCTGACCCTCCCCTTGAAGGGGAGGGAAAATACTGAAGGTACTTACCCCTAACAAGGTAAAGTTATCTTGACGGCATTGATGTCCATATTTTTCAACCTACCACACGGTCGCGGAGGGTCCGCAATTGCGTCTTGAAATTTCCTCTATAAAACTTGACAAAAAGGAGCTGATCTTTTATATGTGACACGGTTTGAAAATGGTATGACCTTTTAAATTAATCCTGAGAGATTGAAAAAGGAAAGATGTGAAAAGGGTAGCGATCAAAATAGTCGTAAGCGGGCCTCCCCAACTATCAAGGGGGGGTTTTTTTGTTTTTAACATATATCCGGATTTATTGCCGTTTTGTCGTTGTTAATCTTGTGAGGACCCCATGAAGAATAAAAACCGCGTCGTCATGGATGCCGAGGCCATCGATCGATCACTGACCCGCGTCGCCTATGAAATCCTGGAGAAAAACAAGGGGCTGGATGATCTCGTCTTGATCGGCATCCGTACCGGCGGCATTTGTCTTGCCAATCGGATACAGAGAAAGATAGCCGCCATGGAGGGGATCAAAGTCCCCTTGGGCATCCTGGACGTAACCCTTTACCGGGATGACCTGCTGAGAACCAACAAGAAGCCGCGCATCGGGAAGACGGACATCACCTTTTCCCTGGACAACAGGAAAGTTGTCCTCGTAGACGATGTCCTCTTTACGGGCAGGACCATCCGGGCCGCCATGGACGCCCTCATCGATTTCGGCCGGCCGCGCCTGATTCAACTGGCCGTCCTGATCGATCGCGGACACCGGGAACTTCCCATCCGGGCGGATTTTGTCGGCAAGAATTTACCCTCTTCCCTGTGGGAGGATGTAAGCGTCAATCTCACAGAAAAGGACGGCGTCGATGAAGTTGTGATCGAGATGGATACTGAGGAGTAGCAATATGATATTAGAGAGAAAAGACATCCTGGGCATCAAGGAGCTTTCTATGGATGAAATCCTCCTCATCCTCGATACGGCCGATTCATTCATAGAAATATCGACGCGGGATATCAAGAAGGTCCCCACCTTAAGAGGCAAAACTATCATTAACCTTTTTTACGAAGCCAGTACCCGTACGAGAACCTCCTTCGAGATTGCCGGCAAGCGCCTCAGCGCCGACACGATCAATATCTCCGCTTCGACGAGCAGCGTCGTCAAGGGGGAGACGCTGCTGGATACAGCGAGGAACCTGGAGGCCATGAACCCCGATGTGATCGTCATCCGTCACAGCGCCGCCGGAGCCCCCCACATGTTGGCAGGAATGGTTAAACAGTCCATCATCAATGCCGGCGACGGCGCCCATGAGCATCCCACCCAGGCGCTGCTGGACATGATGACGATCCGGGCAAAGAAGGGCCGTCTTGAAAATCTCAATATCGCCATTGTCGGCGACATCGCCCATAGCCGTGTCGCTCGCTCCAATATTTACGGACTCAAGAAAATGGGTTCCCAAGTCACCGTCGCCGGACCGGCGACCATGATCCCCCGGGACATCGAACAAATGGGGGTTAACGTCCACTCCTCCCTGGATGAGGCCATCAAAGGGGCAGATGTAATCATGATGCTCCGGATCCAGCTTGAACGGCAGCATCTGAACATTTTCCCGTCCCTCCGTGAATATGCCCAACGATTCTGTCTGAGCAAAAAGAACATTTCCCTGGCGAAAAAGGATGTCCTCGTCATGCATCCGGGACCGATCAACCGGGGGGTGGAAATCTCCCCGGATATTGCCGACGGTCCATATTCGGTCATTCTCGATCAGGTAACCAACGGGGTGGCGGTACGCATGGCCCTGTTGTACCTTCTCACAGGAGGCAAAGCATAATATGAACTGGCTTATCAAGGGCGCCCGGATTGTTGACCCGTCCCAGAATATTGACGACCGCATGGATATCCTGATAGAAGACGGCAAGATCGTCAAACTGGGTTGCAACCTGCCGCCGGCAAGAAAAAAGGGGCTGGAAATCATGGAGCTTGCCGGTCTTGTCGTCACCCCCGGTCTTGTCGATATGCACACCCATCTGCGGGAACCGGGTTTCGAATACAAGGAAACAATTAAGAGCGGCTCCGAGGCCGCCTGCGCCGGGGGATTTACATCCATCGCCTGTATGGCCAACACGAATCCGGTAAATGATACCCGTTCCGTTACGGAATTTATTCTCAGAAAAGCGGCGGAAACCAATCTCGTCAACGTTTATCCCATCGCCGCCATCACGATGCGCTCGGAAGGGAAAAGCCTTGCCGAGTTTTGGGATCTCAAAGAAGCGGGGGCCATCGCCCTGTCCGATGACGGGAAACCGGTGATGGACAGCGCCGTCATGCGTAGGGCGCTGGAATATGCCCATTCACTCGGTCTTCCCATCATCTCCCACTGCGAGGACACCTGTCTCTCCTCCGGCGGCGCCATGAATGAGGGATTCCCGTCCACGGAACTGGGCCTGCCGGGAATACCGGCCGTTGCCGAAGACATAATGGTGGCCAGAGATTTGTTGCTTGCCGAATACACCCGGTCATCCATCCATATCGCCCATGTCAGTACGGCTGGTTCTGTGCGCCTGATCAGAGAAGCCAAAAACAGGGGAATTAAGATCACCGCCGAGACGGCGCCCCATTACTTTACTCTTACCGACGATGACCTGAGAACCTACAACGTCAATGCCAAGGTCTACCCTCCCTTGCGGGGAAAAGCCGATGTCGAGGCGATAAAGGAAGGCCTGCGGGACGAAACCATTGACGCGATAGCCAGTGATCACGCCCCCCATGCCCTTACGGATAAGGAAGTGGAATTCGAATATGCCGCCAGCGGCATGATCGGACTGGAAACGTCCCTGGCCCTGGGGCTCAGGCTGGTCGCTGCGGACATCCTGAACCTGAGCCAGCTAATCGGAAAAATGAGCGCCAATCCGTCCAGGATACTGGGTATTCCCGGAGGAAGCCTGAAGCCCGGGACGCCGGCAGACGTCACCATCATCGATTTACAGCGATCATGGACGGTCTCCCGCGAAGCTATCCGTTCGCTGAGCAAAAACACCCCCTTCCTGGGCTGGAACCTGATTGGAAAGGCCGTCATGACCATGAAGGGCGGCGTAGTAACCTACAACGAGCTTCACAATTGACGGCTTTGTAAAAAGTCCGGATGCTGCGTTGCGCTGCATCCTTCCCCGTATCAAGTACGGGGCAGGCTTACTGCGGCGTACGCAAAAGTACGCCTCATGACTCAGGCTTTGCACGCCTTGCCTGCGGATCTTTTTACGAAGCCGTCGAAAATGGCTAATTTTTAGACTTTATACGGATTCATCACAATCGATATGAATACCAGAGCCATTCATAAAACCAGGGCCGTCGTTCTCCATACCCTTGACTATGGAGAATCGGACCGGATCGCAACCTTCTATACCCTTGAATTCGGCAAGGTAAAGGGCATTGCCAAGGGGGCTCGTCGCTCTCGCCGCCGTTTTGCCAACGCCCTCGAACCTTTCTCATGCGCCGACATTCTCTTTTCCCGCAAGGGAGGCGATTCCTTGGCATTCGTTGATCAATGCGACATGATTGATCATTTTTCCACTATCCGCTCGGACCTTGAAAAAAGCATGTTCGCCTCATATCTGGTTGAACTTACCGGCGCCTTTACCGTGGAGGGGAAAAAAAACGAATTGATTTTCAAATTGTTAATAGACTTTCTATCCGTAATGGAGAACGGGCCATTTGTGCCCGACTTATTGTCTTTCTTCGAAATCAGGCTGCTTCACCTCTCCGGTTATGAACCCGTCCTCGACCGTTGCGCCCTCTGCAACAGGCCGCTGGAAGCGGAAAGTTCATATCGCTTCAGCAATAGCAGGGGGGGGATCAAGTGCAGCTGTTGCGAAGCCTTTCATCCCTCCACGCCGTCATTATCCATAGGCACGCTCCGCAGCCTTATCCACGCCAAAGATATGCCCGTTGACAGGCTCTCGCGACTCATCCTTTCCCGGCAGTCCGCTCAGGAAAGCAGGCGCCTGCTCGTCCATTTTATTCAACATCTCCTGGGACGGGAATTGAAATCGCTGCAGGTCCTAAAGCAGCTCCGGCAGATGGGAGCTATCGGCGGAAATACCTATTGACACCCATGCTTAGCCGTGTTATTCGAATACCCTTAATAACCTTGCAGAATCTTTGAAAAGTAAGGAGGTTATAGTGACCTTTCAGGAGCTGATTTTTGCGCTGGAAAGATATTGGGCAGACCATGGTTGTGTTGTCCAGCAGCCATACGACCTTGAGGTAGGGGCGGGAACTTTCAATCCGGCAACATTTCTGAGATCTCTGGGTCCGGAACCATGGAATGTGGCCTATGTGGAACCTTCGCGGCGACCCACCGACGGACGTTACGGCGAAAATCCGAACCGGCTGCAGCATTATTACCAATACCAGGTAATCATGAAACCGTCGCCGCTGAACATCCAGGAGCTCTATCTTGATTCGCTGAGGAGTTTCGGCATCGATCCCCTGGAACATGATATCCGGTTTGTCGAAGACGATTGGGAATCGCCGACGGTGGGGGCCTGGGGTTTAGGATGGGAGGTATGGCTGGACGGCATGGAAATATCCCAGTTCACCTATTTCCAGCAGGTGGGCGGCGTGGATCTCCACCCCGTATGCGCCGAGCTCACTTACGGCATCGAGCGGATTGCCATGTATATCCAGGGAATCGACAATGTCTACGACCTTAAGTGGAACGACCGTGTGACTTACGGAGATGTTCACCATCAGGGCGAGGTGGAATGGTCCATTTATAATTTCGAAAAGGCGGATGTGGAAATGCTCAGGAAAATTTTTGACATGTACGAAGGAGAAGGCATTCGCACCGCCGATTTGGAACTGGTCCTGCCCACATATGACTGCTGCCTCAAGTGTTCCCATACCTTCAACATGCTCAACGCCCGGGGGGCCATCAGCGTCGCCGAGCGTACCAGTTACATCGGCAGGGTCAGAAATCTTGCCCGGCTAAGCGCCGAATTATACATGAAACAGCGTGAAAAAATGGGTTATCCCCTTATCAAATAATTCAGAAAAAGGCGATCACGGGAGTATTAGCGAATGGGAAAAGAATTGCTGCTTGAAATAGGGACGGAAGAAATTCCGGCCGCCTTTCTGCCCAAGGCCATGGCCGACATGGATGAGCTCGTCCGCAAGGCCCTGAACGGCGAAAGGGTCCATCATGGGCAGGTCATAACCATGTCCACGCCAAGACGTCTCTTCCTGTGCGTGGCTGATTTATCGGAAATGCAGGAAGATCAGGTCATCGAAAAGCTCGGTCCCACCAGGAAAGCGGCCTTTGACGATCAGGGCGCCCCGACCAAGGCCGCGATCGGTTTCGCCAGGGGACAGGGACTGGCACTGGATCAGCTAGAAATCGTTGACACCGACAAGGGGGAGTATCTCTGCGCCCGTAAAAAGATTGCCGGTGGCGCCACCGCCGAACTCCTGCCCGGACTTCTTTCCAAACTGATCCTATCCATTCCCTTTAAAAAAGCCATGCGCTGGTCGAATCTGGAAATCCGATTCGCCAGACCGATCCACTGGATACTGGCCCTGTACGGTGGCGACGTAATCCCCTTTCGCATCGAGAACATTCAGAGCGGCAATACCTCCCGGGGACATCGCTTTATGAGTCCCGGTTCCTTTGCCGTATCCGGTTACAGCGATTACCTTGAAAAGACGAAGAGCGCTTATGTGGTTGTTGATCCGGAAGAAAGGAAAAAGATCATCGGCGAGGAAGCCCGGCGGGTCGCCGCTAATATTTCCGGGAAGCCTTTCATCGATGATGATCTGCTTCAGACCGTCACATTTCTTGTGGAATATCCCACCGCGGTCTGCGGCAGTTTCGATCCGGCCTATCTGGACCTTCCCCGGGAAGTGCTGACTACGACCATGATGTCCCACCAGAAATATTTCCCGGTCGTCGATGACGACGGCAGGCTGCTCCCTCATTTCATTACGATCAACAACACCCTGGCCCGCGATCCTTCGGTAGTGACCAGAGGCAACGAAAAGGTAATCCGGGCAAGGTTGTCCGACGCCCGGTTCTTTTTTGAGGAGGACCGGAAAGTATCACTCGATCAGCGTTTTGAAGACCTGAAGAAGGTCGTCTATCATACCCTGTTGGGCACCTCTTACGAAAAGGTGCACCGTTTCCGAAATCTGGCCGCCCTCATCGTCGAAAAGATCAATCCTTCCCTGAAGGCGTCTGTCGACCGCACCGCCGTTCTCGCGAAGGCGGATCTTGATACGCAGATGGTGGGAGAATTCTCGGAGCTTCAGGGCGTAATGGGTCGTGAATACGCCCTTCTGGCCGGAGAAAATCCGCTGGTCGCCAGGGCTGTTTACGAACATTATCTTCCCCTGGCCGCCGGCGGTGAGCTTCCCGTGACCGATGAAGGGGCCATCGTCAGTATTGCCGACAAACTAGACACCATCACGGGTTTCTTCAGCGTCAACCTCATCCCCTCGGGAACAGCCGATCCCTATGCCCTGCGCAGGCAAGCCCTTGGCGTCATCAACATCATCCTCGACAAGGCATATCCCCTGAAACTGGACGAGCTGATCGCCCGCTGCCTTGACAACCTGCAAGACCGGATCAAGAGGCCGGCCGTGGATGTGAAGAATGATATCCTGGAGTTCTTCAAGGCCCGCTTCGAGAATCAACTGATCGCCCAGGGACATCCGTATGATGTCGTTGACGCCGTGGTCGCCGCCGGCTTTGTTGATTTGACGGAGACGGTAAAGAAGATCGTGGCCATGGAAACCTTCAGGAAGCACGTTGACTTCCAGCCACTGGCCGTCGCCTTCAAGCGCGTATCCAACATTCTCAAGGATTTCCAAGGCGGGGCGGTTCAGGAAAGTCTGCTGCTCGTCAAGGAGGAACAGGATCTTTACCGTGTCTTTACCGGGGTCCGCGCTAAAGTCCTGTCATACCTCGATGGACGTCACTACGAATCGGCCCTCGTGGAGATGGCCAGTTTGCGTGCACCTGTTGATTCTTTCTTTGACGCCGTTATGATCATGGCCAAAGAGGAGGATATAAAATATAACCGTCTGTCTCTTCTGGAAGAAATATCGTCTCTTTTCAGGAGAATTGCCGATTTCTCGAAGCTTGTGACCGATTTTTAGAGGTAACCCGACATGGCTGATCCCGCTTCCCGACAGATCAATGAACTGGAAGAACAACTTCAACGACGCAAGAAACTCCAGGATATTACCAACCGGATTCACTCCGCCCAAAATATCAAGCAGATACTTGTCGACCTGAAGGAAGGAATTCTTAACCTCTTTGAAGCCCAATCGATTACCATATATATAGTTGATCGCATGAGAAACGAGATTTTCTCCATGTTCCTTTCCGGATCGAAACTCAACGAAATCCGGGTTCCCATCAGCAATCGCAGTATCGCCGGCTATGTGGCCAATACAGGAAATACTGCCAATATCGCCGATGCTTACGATGAAAAGGAATTAAAGGCGATCGACAAGGAACTGACCTTCGACGCCAGTTGGGACAAGAAATCAGGCTTCCGGACCAGACAGATTCTGACCGCACCGATCTACCACAACGGGAAGCTGATGGGTGTTGTCCAGATTCTCAATAAAAAGGCAGGGGGGCCAGGAAAATTCTCGGAAGATGAAAAAGGCTTTCTCCAGGAAATAACCGAGGTCCTCGGGGTAGCTTTCTTCAATCAGGAGCGTTTTGCCCGCAGGCGCAAAACCCGCTTCGACTACCTGATCAGCCGGGATCTTCTCAAAGAGGAAGAGCTGGATGCTGCATGGGAGGAATCCCGGGAGCAGAAGGAAACGATGGAAGTCTTCCTCATGAAAAAATACAAGATCTCCAAGGACGATCTTGGGAAGTCTTTTGCCGAGTTCTATCGTTGCAAATTTGTCCAGTTCAACGATAAAATTCCCATCCCCGGAGATCTCATCAAAAATCTCAAGAAGGACTACCTGCGGAGAGAACTCTGGGTGCCCATCGGCAGGATGGAAGACGGCAACATCAATATCCTGGTGGACGACCCCAACAACATCCTCAAGCGGGACATGATCGAAAACCTGATGAAGACCAAGGCAATCCGTTACGACGTTGCCCTCACGGAGGATATTGTCAAATTCATCGGTTACTTTTTTCAGTCTCCCGAGGATGAAACCTCTATCTCCGAGATCCTGGGAAAATTGGATGCCGATTCAGACAGCGCCGATCAGGAAGAAGAGGGGGGAGATGTTGTCACCGAATCGGACAGCGCCATCATGCAGCTTGTCAACAAGATCATCAATGACGCATACACCCGCCGCACCTCCGACATTCACATCGAACCCAACGTTGGCAAAAAGAATGTGGAAGTCAGATTCCGGGTTGACGGTGATTGCGCCCTCTATCAGACGGTCCCGTACAGCTACCGGGCAGCGCTCGTATCGAGGATCAAGATCATGTCCAATCTCGATATCACCATCAAACGCATTCCCCAGGACGGGAAAATCAAGTTCAAGAGATCGGCCGGGGATGAAATCGAGCTGCGGGTAGCGACGATCCCCACGCAGGGAGGCGTCGAGGACGTCGTCATGCGTATCCTGGCCAAAGGAGAAACCCTGCCCCTGGAGGCGATGGGCCTGTTGCCCCGGAATTACAAGGGACTCCTCGACATCTGCGAAAAACCCTACGGGATGATCCTCGTGGTGGGCCCCACCGGTTCCGGCAAGACTACCACCCTCCATGCCGCCCTGCACCATATCAACACCCCGGACCGTAAGATCTGGACCGCCGAAGATCCGGTAGAAATTACCCAGTACGGCCTCCGTCAGGTTCAGGTGCAGCCGAAGATCGGGTTTGATTTCGCCGCCGCCATGCGGGCCTTCCTGCGTGCAGACCCGGATGTAATCATGGTCGGTGAAATGCGGGATTTCGAAACCGCCAAGACCGGCGTCGAAGCGTCCCTGACCGGCCATCTCGTCTTCAGCACCCTCCATACCAACAGCGCCCCGGAAACCATCACCAGGCTCCTCGACATGGGAATCGACCCGCTGAACTTTGCCGACGCCCTCCTGGGCATCCTTGCCCAGCGCCTGGTGCGCACCCTCTGCAAGAACTGCAAGGAACCCTATCATCCCACTCAGCAGGAATTTGACGAGATGGTGGAGGGCTATGGTGAAGAAGAATTTAAAAAGCTCAACATCGCCTATACGGACAAACTAACCCTTTACCGCCCTAAGGGCTGTGATATCTGCGATAAATCGGGGTATAAGGGCAGGATGGGCATCCACGAACTGCTCGTCGCCTCCGACAATATCAAACGGATGATCCAGAAACACGAACCGGTGGAAGTCCTGCGGGGAAAATCCATGTCCGAAGGCATGACCACCCTCCTTCAGGACGGCATCCAGAAGGCGATCCAAGGCGTAACCGACTTAAAACAGATCCGCCGGGTCTGTATCAAGTAGGTTTCTTCATGACCTGATAAACATCGGCAATCATCTGTTTTGACAGCTTTTCCATGGCGGCGCTCATCGCCCTGGCCAGGGCGTCCGGGGTCCGGTTTCCTAACGGCTCCCGGATGGCATAAGTTTTCCGGAGCACAATCCTCTCCGTTTTCTCTTTTTTTGCCGTGTCCACAAGTACTATCCGGATCGCCAGCGAGGCCAGGGTTTGCTCCCCGGCTTTTACTTCCATAAACTCTTCCACATTTCCTTCCAGAATGAACCGGGCGTCTTCAGTATCCCGGAAGGTGAAAACCGCTCTGAACAGACCTGCCTCCTGGAAGTCCCGGATGAGGATATCGGTAACCATGCCCGCCGGTGTGACCCACCAGCGGCCGGACGGATAATCGGCAAATACGAAAGGCTCGGGACCATAGACCATGGCCCGGCTGTCAAAGGCCCGGTTTGTTGTCAACCTTTCCAGCCGGATGGTCTCGGGACAGGGCGTAAGGCCTGCGAAACCGGGGGCGGCATATTCCAGATGGTAATACTGGATGACAGTGGCAGGCCGCGAACCGCCCAGGCAACCGGCGAGGACAATGATCAGCAGGAAAAGGAAACCTTGTCTGAATTTCATCTCATTTCTCCTTTCTCCCGTTGCCGGGGGCGGGACTGCTGAAAAAAAGGTCCGAGGGATTTCTGGAGAGCCGATCCAGGAGCCGGTTGAGGTTGTCCGAATTCTCCCTGATCCCCCGCAGTGATTCATCCATGCTGCCGGATATTTTCTGCGTCCGCCGGTCCAGATTGGTTACCAGCCGGTCCGTCTTCTGGGCCGTTTCTTTTAACTTCATCGCCTCGATCTCACTCCGGAAGGTCCTGATCAACTCACGAGTCTCCACGAGGCCCTGCCTGGCCTCGGTCAGGACGCCATCCACCTTGCCCTCCGCAAGGAGCGCATCAATTTTCTTAGTCGCCCGGTCCAGCGAGACGGTTGTCGTCTCAATGTTCTGCATGGTGTTGGTCAAAACGGGGCTCTTGAAAAAATCATCCACCGATTTGGCCGTCCTTTTATACTGGCCGGCAATACCCCCAAAATCGATGACCCTAATCTTGTCGTAAATCTCGGCCAGCCCGGCCCTGATCTGCTTGATGTCCGACGCCCGGGAGGGAATTACCGGATTGTCGGTTTCAAAAGCCATTTTGGGTCCCAGTATTGGCTCCTTGCCCTCCCGGCGATCCAGCTCAATAAACACAAGTCCCGTAATCCCTGACGACTTGAGCCTGGCCACGGTGTCGGAGGCAATAATCCCCGGCGATTTTATCTTCATCATTGCCTGGACCAGACGGTTATCCGGGGCAACGCCGATTTTCATAACCCTGCCGACATCCACCCCCCGATACTTGACGTCCGAATCCACCTGGAGACCCTGCACGGACTCGTCAAAATAAGTCACGTAAATCTGACCCTTTTCAAAGTACTTCGCGGCGCCTATCCAGACAATAAAGACCACCCCGATGACCGTTCCCATGATGACAAAAAGACCGACTAAAAACATCGATGTCTTACGCGCCATAATGTCCATCTCCTTGATTTTCCCTATTGAAGAAATTAAAGACCCCGGGATTGTCCCGATTTTCCTTTAACATCCGCGGCGTCCCTTCCGCAATAATCCCTTGCGCCGCCCGATCCAGCATAATCGCCCGCTGGCCGATCGACATGATCAGATCGAGGTCGTGGGTGACAATAACCATGGTTGTCCCCAGATCGACATTTATCCTCCTGATCAAATTGTATATTTCCGTTGACGTCACCGGGTCGAGCCCCGCCGTCGGCTCGTCAAAAAAGAGAATGGTCGGGTCCAGGACCATGGCCCGGGCGAGCCCGGCCCTTTTTTTCATCCCCCCCGACAATTCCGCCGGATAATGGTTGTCATAACCGGCTAAATCCACCATGCCGAGTTTCATACGGACAATGAGATTCCGCAGCTCTTCAGGGATGTCACGGCGCCTGGAGAGCGGGAGGGCGACGTTTTCCGCCAGAGTCATGGAGCCGATCAGGGCGCCGGACTGGAAAAGGACGCCAAATCCAAGTCGTAATGATTTCATCTTCTTATCGTCAACAGACATAATATCGGCGCCGTTGATCATAACCCGCCCCCGGGTCGTTCTGTAAAGACCGATCATATACTTCAGGAGGGTCGATTTGCCGCAACCGCTGCCTCCCAGGATAATGAATATTTCTCCCCGCCGGATCTGAAAGTTGACCCCGGTGAGAATTATGTTGTCTCCATAACCGGCAACGAGATTCTCAACGCTAATTATATTCTGATCTTCCATAACGCAATCAACGAATATACTGGAGGACTATGGCAAATGCGGAATCGGCCACGATTACAAGGAATATCGCCGCGACCACTGCCGACGTCGTTGCTTCCCCCACGGCCTCGGCGCCGCCCCTTACCTGAAATCCACGCTGGCAGCCGATGCCGGCGATCAGCACCGCAAAGACGACTGATTTTACAAGACTTGAAGCAACATCAAAGAGCTCTATCGGTTTAAATGTTTCCTGGAGATAGGTATAGAAGGTCAAATCCAGCCCGATCACGCCCACCAGCAAACCGCCGAGAATCCCGAAGAGCATGGAATAAAGTGTCAAAACAGGCACAACAATAATTGCCGCCAGCACTTTGGGAATGGCGAGAAAACGCAGCGGATCAAAACCCATTGTCGCCAGGGCGTCGACTTCCTCATTGACCATCATCGTGGCGATCTCGGCGGCAAACGCCGACCCGGAACGTCCGGAAACAATGATGGCCGTCATGATAGGACCTAATTCTTTGACAATGGCAATGCCGACCAGAGAGGCGACAAAGATGTTGGCGCCAAACTGCTTGAGCTGCAGGGAAGACATAAAGGCCATGATGAGGCCGATGAGCAGGCTGATAAGACCGACGATGGGCAGCGCCTCGGCACCCGCCTTTTTCATGTAAAACAATACATCCCGCCACCTTACGGCGCCAGGATGGAAGATGCAATAAGCAACCGCCATGAGCAGCTCGCCAAGAAAGGTCAGGACATCGATGAGATCATGATAAAAATTAAAGGCCGTCTCCCCCACCCGCACCGTAAAAGAATGGTCAGTCGTTTCATCATGCAGGGGCGGCCTGACCAGGGCGTCCCGGTCGATAAGGTCCATTATTTCCCTGGCTTCCCGTGACATGTTCTCATAGATAAGGGGAAAGTCATGCTTTTTAACGGAATCCTGAAGCCTTAGCAAAGCGAGGGCGCCGGCGCTGTCGAGGTAAACGAGATCGGCAAGCTCGCAGGTCACCGAGGTCGGCCGGCGGTCACGAAATAACCGCTCCATCTCTTCCATGAACCGGGCAACATTTCCGATCACCAATCTCCCTGCCAGGGCAATCTTGACATCCCCATCACCCTTGACGCTGAGTGCATATTCTTCCATAGATTACTTCCCGCACTGCGATTTTACGTTGTCCGGCTTGATCGACCCCGCACCCGCTTCTTTGCTTGCAACCGGTCAGCCACAGCCAGGACGGTATTGGCGTAAACCTGACTGTGATTATAGGTCATAACTACCTGACGCCGATTTTTCCTTTCCATACGGCATCCCCAGCCGTTCTGGTGAAGATAATTGGCAATGCTGTTCAAGGCGTCAGGGGTGGAAAAAAGATCGACGCCTCCCTTGCCGTCCGCATCGACTCCGTAGAGAAAAACATTGGAAGGCATAAACTGGCAAAGACCAATGGCGCCATAAATCGATCCGGGAATGGAAAGGGGATCGGTGTTGTTGATGCGTGAGTATTCCAATAGAAATTTCAGCTCATTGTATGCCCAATCCGATTTTTCCCGGCACCGTACCCGGGCGTATTCTTCATTATCGTTGCGGATGAGCTTGGAGGGGACAAACGATCTCACCTGTTCAAAATCTGTGCTCAGGGCCATACTGGAAAGGACCTGAAAGGCCTTTCTTTTCCCCGTGTTGGCCCCCAGGTGGGTTTCCACGAGGAGGATGGATACGACCACCTCTTTCGGGACACAGTAGGTCCGGCGAATTTGCTCCAAGGTGGCGCGGTTCCGCTCCAGGTATGCCCGCGCCTTATTGATCATGTCGGAGCGAAGATAGCGCTTGTGAACTTCCCTGCTTACGTGCGGCTTTGACGACACTGAATAATTGGGTGGGAGCCGCAGGAGTTCATTCATCTTCGTCGCCATCGGTTCGGGATCAAACCGGGCGTCGTCACGGCCGAAAAGCGCCCGCACCGATTTTTCTTCGAACCCGTCATTAATCAACCGCTTCATCAGGGGGGACCAGTCCGCCGCCAGCGCCGGCAGGGAGCAAAACAAGGCCAGGATCATGGCGCCGGAAATTATCACCATCTTCCTCACGTTCCCCCTCCAATCCTCTTTTGCCACTCATGAAGGAGATTCAGGGCCTCGAGGGGCGTAAGACGGGTTGTATCGAGGTCCTTGATTTCGTTGAAAATGACATCCCTGTCATCCATGAAGAGGCTGAGCTGATTTGTCATCCGGCCCTTGGCGGCGGTTTTTTTCCCCCGGGCAATCCTGGGAACGCCCATATCATCCAGTTCACCCTTTTCCATATTTTTGAGGATTTCCTGGGAGCGTTGTATCACTTCATCGGGAACTCCGGCCAATCTGGCTACCTGAATGCCGTAACTTCTGCTTGTCCCGCCTTCCATGATCTTTCTGAGAAAGATAATCCTGTCTCCCCACTCCCGGACAGCGATGTTATAATTCCGCACCCCTTCGTTGGTCAGGGCCAGTTCGGTCAACTGATGATAATGGGTAGCAAACAAGGTCCTGGCGCCGACATGCCTTTCATCGTGAAGATACTCGGCCACCGCCCAGGCAATGCTCAAACCGTCAAAAGTACTGGTTCCCCTGCCAACTTCATCCAGGACAATCAAACTCCTGCGGGTGGCATGATTCAGGATATTCGCCATCTCTTGCATTTCCACCATGAAGGTGCTTTGCCCCCGGGCAAGACTGTCGGCGGCGCCGATACGGGTAAAAATCCGGTCCGTCACGCCGATACGGGCTTTTTTTGCCGGGACAAACCCCCCCATCTGGGCCATGATGACCATCAGGGCAACCTGGCGGATGAAGGTTGACTTACCGGCCATATTGGGTCCGGTGATGATGAGGAGCCGGTTCTGGTTCAGATCCAGATAAGTGTCATTGGGCACAAATCCCTCCGCCAGCGCCATCCTCTCTACCACCGGATGCCGGCCGTCGATGATTTCTATTACTTCCCCGTCATCGACGACAGGACAGCAATAACCATATTTTTCCGCCACCTCAGCCAGAGAGGTCAAGGCGTCCAGATCGGCCAGACTGGACGCTGTTTCCTGAATCTGCCTGATATTACTGGCGATTTCTTCCCGAATCCGGAGAAAAAGTTCATATTCCCGTTGTCTCCCGTATTCCTCGGCATGAAGGACGGTCTGCTCAAATTCTTTCAGTTCCTGGTTGATATAACGCTCGGCATTCACCAGGGTCTGTTTGCGGATATAGTCACCGGGGACCAACTGGGTATTGGCCTTGGTCACCTCGATATAGTATCCGAAAATCTGATTGAATCCTACCTTGAGGGACTGGATTCCCGTTTTCTTGCGCTCCCGTTCTTCAAGGGCGGCAATGTTCTGCTTGCCATTCCGGGACAGGGACAGCAGGCGGTCGAGTTCCTCGTCAAAGCCGTCCCTGATTATTCCCCCTTCGCGAATTGTCAGGGGAGGGTCGTCAACAATGGCGCGGTCAATCAATGCCGCCATCTCCGGCAGATCATCCATCCTGCTCAGGAGAGAATGGATCAGCGGCGATGTCAGGGATTGGAGAAGCACTTTAAGTTGCGGGATAACCTGGAGCGACGTCTTCAGGGCCGCCAGATCCCTCGCGTGGGCCATATCCATCGCCACCCGCCCGCTCAGACGTTCAAGATCATAAATCTTCTCCATGACCTTGCGTAGCTCCTCGCGAAGCAAATGCTGTTCCTTGATTTCCCCAACCGACCCCAGGCGCTGTTGAATTTTAAACGGCTCCGTAAGGGGATAGTGGAGCCACCAACGCAATCTCCTTGCCCCCATGGCCGTGACTGTTTCGTCGAGAACAGAAAAAAGGGAACCTTTTTTCTTACGTTCCTGGATGGTATGGAACAGCTCCAGCGTGCCCTTGGCAATATCATCGAGGATCAGCACATGATTCCATGTCATCTCCTCCAAACGGTTGACATGGGCAAGGCGCTCTTTTTGCGTCTCCTCCAGATAGCGGAGGATGGCCCCGGACGGTCCGATGATGGCCGGACGGTTTTCGATGGCCACCTCGGCGAGATTTTCCGTGGAGAAATAGTTACTCAGGCGCTGGAGGGCTTCGCCCCGGTCAAAATAGTCACGGGAAAAGGAATTGATGAAGGCGATGTGCTCATTCCGGGAAAGGGTCTTTAACAGACCCTGATCCTGAAAATCGTCGGAGATGATGATTTCCCGGAAGCGAAGCCCCGTTATTTCGGCCAGGAACATGTCCCGGTCGTGAAACTCCATCACCCGGAATTCTCCGGTCGAAATGTCCATGAACGCCAGACCGAAGTTACCCTTCTCAACACTCAAGGAGGCGATAAAATGATTCTCAGAGGCATCCAGATGGTCGGGATCAACCATCAGACCCGGTGTTATGACCCGGACAACGTCTCTCTTGACAACCCCGGTGGCATGCTTCGGATCTTCAATCTGCTCACATATGGCTACTTTACGTCCCTTTTCAATTAGTTTGGCAATATAGGAAGGCGCGGCGTGATAGGGAAACCCGCAAAGAGGGATGCTGCCCTCTTTGTTCTTGTTTCTGGAAGTAAGGGTAATCTCGAGAATCTTCGCGGCAATGACGGCATCCTCGAAAAACATTTCATAAAAATCTCCCATCCGGAAAAAGAGGATACTGTCCTGATAACGAGACTTCAGCTCCATGTACTGCTTCATCGCCGGAGTCAGATCGCTGGCCGGCGCTGCCCTATCGTCCGGTTCAGATCCCTTGCTCTTCATTTCCCGGAATCGGCTATCAGGACGTGGAGGAGCCAGTTGACGATGCTGATGACCAGGGCGCCGAGAACGGCGGGCCAGAACCCCTGAAGATCAAATCCGGGGATGAGGCCGGCGGTCATTTTCAAAAGCGCCGCGTTGATGATAAAGGTGAAGAGGCCCAGAGTCAGGATGTTTATGGGCAGGGTGAGAAGGATGAGCACAGGCCTGAACAGGGCGTTCAGGATTCCCAGCACCGCCGCGGCAAAAAAGGCGGCGGCAAAACTGCTCACGAAAATCCCCTGGATAAAATAGGCGGCAGACAGAATGGCAATGGTCAGAATCAGCCAGCGGATGATCAGTCCTCTCATCTGAGGATACGCCTTTCTCCCTCCCTTTCAAGGGGAGGGCCGGGGTGGGGATGGGGTTATGTATCTCATTTTCATCCCACTTTGTGACAAGACAGTTTCATGAGAGTGTAACCATGTTATCCGAAATGTTCAAACTGCTCCTTTTTGGCCCCGCAGAAGGGACATTCATCAGGCAGGACCCCATCAGACACAAAACCGCATACCTTGCAAACATAATAGGTTGTTTCCCGTTCTTCCAGAAAATGATTCATCGCCTCCTTGTAGAGCTTGGCATGCACCTCTTCCACATCACGGCTCTGACTGAAGTGCAGGACCGCCGCCTTGTTCCCTGCCCGTTCCGCCATTTTTATGAATTCGTCATAAGCGACGCCGGCAACCTTCTGTTCCGATTCAAAGCTTGCCGCGAGATTCTCTTCGGTGGATTTTACTTCTCTGAGCAGTTTCAAAGCCCTGGTCCCGTGTATCTCTTCGGAAAAGGAAATAACGCCAAACAGCTTGGCTAGCTGCGGGTAGCCCTCCTTCCTGGCCTTGTCCGCGAAGACCTTCAAGCGCAACGCCGCTTTCGCTTCACCAACATACGCATCATAAAGCGCCTTCTTCAATTCATCCATCACCAGTTCCTCTTCACAGGATCAATGTTCTATTCAGGTGCGAATTCATCCTTCCCCGAGCCGCAGATCGGACAAATCCAGTCTTCGGGCAGATCCGCAAACGATGTCCCCGGTGAAATCCCGCCGTCCGGATCGCCCTCTTCGGGATCATATACATAACCACAGATATTGCACACATATTTTTCCATTTTAATAGCTTCCTCCTCGCAAAGCCTTCACCAATTAATGAGCCCCGGCCAGGTCTGCCGGTTTACCGGCTTCGGATAACCGGGATCCGCCTTGTCCTCCTGCATGTCGTACCGGATATATTCATAGCCCTTGAAAAAATAAGCCTTGCCGTTCCCCCAGTTCACTACATCGTCGATGCCGCTGTTCCAGATCATTCCCGGCCAGTTACGCCCGTCAATCGGCTTTGGATAACCGGTATCAGCCCTCCCCTTGTCGATGTCGTACCGGAGATACTCGCCGCCCTTGAAAAAAAAGATCTTGCCGTTCCCCCAGTTCACCGCCGCATCCACGCCGTCGGTCCAGATCAGACCCGGCCAGGTCTGCTCATTGATGGGCTTCGGATAACCCGGATCGGCCTTGTCGGCTTTGATGTCATACTGGACGTATTCTTTCCCCTTGAAGAAACAAGCCTTGCCGTTCCCCATAATGACCACGGCGCTTATATCCGTCCAGTTCAGCCCCGGCCATGTTTCGTTGTTTATGGGTTTGGGATAACCGGGGTCAGCCCTGTCTCCCATGAGATCTTCCGCCAGGTCCGGCTTCGCCGAATAACGCACATAGCGATCGCCTTTGAAGAAATAGACCTTGCCGTTGCCCCAGTTCGCAGAGGCCGCAATAGCGTTTTCCGGAATGTACTTCTCCGCATGGACAGCAAGGGTCCCAACGAACAGAAAAACCAACGCCGACATCAAAATGAACGATACTTTCGTCTTTTTCATGCAACCTCCTCGTTTCTCTTCAATTGCAGGGCTATCTCCTCCCCCAGGGCGTAGCAGCCGGCCAGATCACTCTCCCGGGGCACATGTTGAACCTTGATTGGTTCAGCCATAATTTTGATTTTCATCTCTTTCAAGATGTCCGTAATTTGTCCCGGCGCCTCGCCGCTCCAACCGTAAGAGCCGAAAGACGCACCTACGAGATTCACCGGCCGGAGTCCCTTCAGATAGGTCAGAACATCGGCGATCTGGGGAAGCATATTGTTGTTGAGGGTTGAGGAACCGGTCACGAGGGCGCCGGCGTCGAGGATTTCGTAGGCGACATCGCTGCGGTGGCAAACGTCCATGGACATGCATCTGGCAATCGCGCCACCGTTAGCGAGACCTTCGCTGATCGCCCTGGCCATTTTCTCGGTGCTGTGCCACATGGTCCCGTAAACAACGACGGCCTTCCGGGTCGGCTTTTGAGCCGCCCATTCGCCATATTTGCGGATAACACCTCCAATATCCTTGCGCCATACGGGGCCATGATCCGGAGCGATGCACTTGAAGGTCATCCCTGATGAGCCAACCCGGCCCAGCAACCTTGTTACCAGGGCCGAATAGGGAAGAAGGATGTTCGCAAAATAGGTCGCCCCCTCATATTGGAGTATCGCGGGATCGATCTCATCGTCGAAACGTTCAGCAGAAGCCAGGTGCATCCCGAAGGCATCATTGGAAAAGAGGATCTCTTCCTCCAGGAGATAGGAAAACATGCTGTCAGGCCAATGGAGCATCCTGGTTTCCATGAAACGGAGGTTCATATTGCCAAGGCTGAGCTGTTCTCCGTCCTTTACGGATATGATTTCCTGATCCAGATGCAATATTTCCTGCAGGGTCCGGGCCCCCATGGTTGAAGCGACGACCTTTTCCGGCTCGACCAGTCTGATCGTATCGGCAAGGCAGCCAGAATGATCCATTTCGGAATGGTTTGATACAATTATTTGAATATCCTTTGGATTTACTACCGAGGCAATGCGGCTCAAAAGCTCTTCCCTGAAGGGCGCCTTGACCGTATCCACCAGGGTTATCTTGTCTGCCAGGATCAGATAGGCGTTGTATGTGCTTCCCCTGTGGGTGGTATAACCATGAAAGTCCCGGATCGTCCAGTCGATGGCCCCGACCCAGTAGACCCTGTCCGTCAGTTTGACCGCCTTGTATACGTCTGCCATTTTCACTCCCCGGTGTTATTTTATGTACGGACTTGTAGCATTTGATGGTTTATGTGTCAATCTCGATCAGATTCCTTATTACCTTCCTCCTGAACCGGCGATTCTGTCTTGCGGGATGCTTCGGCAGCTTCCTTCTTCCATGCTTCCACCTGATTCTCCAATTTCTTCATGGCTTCGGGATCCTGATTTTCCAGTTGCACCCCCAGGTCGGTCGTGTCCTTCATCACATCCTCATATTCAGGAATGACAATACCTCTCCGGACCATGATCTGGTAAATACGCTCGGCACGGCCGGTGACATACCGGGAGCTCCCGGTGGGATTGAATTTTCTGGGATTGGGAAGCACCGCCGCCAACCTTGCCGCTTCCTGGGCATTCAGGGCGGCGGCCGATTTCCCGAAGTGGGTGCGGGCCGCCATTTCAATGCCAAACACACCATCCCCCCATTCGGCAACATTCAGATATATTTCAATAATGCGCTTCTTCGACAGGTGATTTTCGATCCGCCAGGTAAGGATGGCCTCCTTTATCTTCCGGACAGGATTCTTGGAGGGCGAAAGATACAAGTTCTTGGCAAGTTGCTGACTGATGGTGCTCCCTCCGACCTTGAACTTGCCCTTCTGGATGTCCTTTTCGAGGGCTTTCTGCATGGCGACGAAATCAAATCCTTCGTGCTTCCAGAATTTGTCGTCCTCGGCAATGATCACTGCCTTGACGGCATAAGGCGAGATCTGGGACAGAGAGACCCAACGTTGCTGAATCTTTTTCTTGTTTCCTTCCCGTTGCCATTCCTTTTCCCGGTATTCCATGAAAGCGGTTTTCTTGGGGTTGGTTTTTCCAAGGGCGGCGACATCGGGAAAAAGGAAATAATAACCAATGTTAAGAAACAGCGCCCCAACCAGGATAACGAACGTTATGAAAATCCACCTTTTCCACATGACTCTTTACATAAACTACATCGTTTTATTTTTCAAGCGAGGTAATTGGGAAACGCTCCCCATCCCCGCGTGCCCCTATTGAGACCGTAGGAAAATCTCTTGTTAGGGACATTTTTTTCGGCAGCCAAAACCACATTAACCATCATAATCGTTGCGGTAATGACAGGAGTAGGGTGGATGAAGCGAAGTGCATCCACCAAAACCATGTTTATTATTGGTGGAACCGCTTCGCTTGTTCCACCCTACATATTCTGACTTCTGTATTCTCATATAACCCATCAGAATCGCTGCGGTAATGACAGAAGCGGAAGGGTCGCAATAGGATAAACGAAAAAAATATTTTGACTTGGGATAATTTTTCTTGTACAAGGTTGCCTCGATTCTTGTGTACGGTTTATCATCCATCATCTAAATCTGTGCACCGTTAATAAATGAAGCAACCCCCGAATAACAATAAGGAGGTACTCATGATGGAACGGCGGATTTTCCTATGGATGGGACTGAGTGTCCTGTTCTTTACATTGCTGATCTGTACGGATGGATTTGCAGACCAGCAATACAAGGTAAAACGAGGCGACAGCCTCGCCCGGATCGCCAAAAAGTATGGGGTCTCGACCCAGAGCATCAAAGAAGCCAACGAACTGCAAGGAAACGCATTAAAGCCGGGAAAATCGCTCGTTATTCCCACCGATGGTTCAAGGAAGCTCGCAAAAGGGACGAAATCACAATCAAAAAAAGACACCCGGGTCTATGTGGTTAAAAAAGGCGACACGCTTCAGGGAATTTCAAAAAAGACCGGTTTATCCATCAGCGATATCAAAGCGCTGAATCATCTCCAGAATAGTAAGCTGCGCACCGGTCAAAAACTTGCCCTGGCTAAGTCCAAACCCAAAAGTGAAGCGAAACGGAGCACGGAGAAAAGGGCTGCCCCTGCAGAGGCGGACATCAGCGAAAGTGACGGGGAAGAAGATCTGCTTGCCGATGAAACCCCGGTGATCGAGAAAACCGCCGAACTGGACAGTGTTCTTCAATATTCCGAGAATCCTCTGGGCAAGTGGAGAAACCCGGAGGAGCGCAACCTCATCGTAAAGGTCGCCAAAGGCTTTCTTGGCGCTCCTTATCGGCTGGGTGGTTCCTCTGTACAAGGGTTGGATTGCTCAGGCTTCGTAAGAAAAATATATGAGTTTTTCGACGTTAATCTTCCCCGTACGGCAAGGGAACAGGCTCAGGTCGGGATGAAAGTAGCTAAGGGAGAATTGACAGAAGGGGATCTCGTCTTTTTCCATACCAGAAGGGCTATCGGTCATGTAGGCATTTACATCGGCAACAACCAGTTTGTCCATGCCTCGTCGGGAAAGCGCGATCGCCATGTCCGCATCGACAGCCTCGACAAGCCATATTACAATCAGCGTTTTATAAAAGCGGTCCGTTTGAAGGCTCTCGAAGCGGATAACGACATTTAAGGATCAGGCGGGTATTACAAGCAGAACAGATTCCGGGCACGGCCTTCTCCATGGCCGTGCCCTTTTCATTATTGACGGCTTCGTAAAAAGTCCCGGATGCGGCGTTGCGCTGCATCCCTCGTCACTGCGGCGTACGACAAGTACGCCTCATGACTCATGATTTGCGCGCCTTGCCTACGGATCTTTTTACGAAGCCGTCGATTTTGGCCAATTCGTAAAATTTATTGCGGGTTTGTCATTAAGAACGAATGAAAAGAGAACTGGCTATAACTATGGGAAAGACCATTGCAGAGAAGATTATCGACGCCCATCTGGAGTCGGGGAAATACCTGGCCGGCGAGGAGATCGGCATCCGCATCGATCAGACGCTGACTCAGGATGCAACCGGCACCATGGCTTATTTGCAGTTTGAAGCGATGAACCTGCCGGAAATCAGGACCAACCTGTCGGTCAGTTATATTGATCACAATACAATACAGATCGGTTTTGAGAATGCCGACGACCACCGTTACCTGCGAAGCGTCGCCGGGCGATTCGGGATCCATCTCTCCCGGGCGGGGAACGGCATCTGCCATCAGGTACATCTCGAACGTTTCGGAAAACCGGGGGAGACCCTTATCGGTTCCGACAGCCATACCCCTACGGCAGGCGCCCTCGGCATGCTTGCGATCGGCGCCGGCGGCCTCGACGTGGCCTTGGCTATGGCCGGAAAACCGTTCTACCTCCAGAGCCCAAGAACATTTCGCATCAATCTCCTCGGAAAACTCTCTCCCTGGGTGTCAGCCAAAGACATCATCCTGAAAATCCTCAGTATCTTCACAACCAAAGGCAATGTCGGGAGAATCTTCGAATACGGCGGCGATGGTCTCCTGTCCCTCAGCGTCCCGGAACGGGCCACCATAGCCAATATGGGGGCGGAATGCGGTGTAACCACTTCGGTTTTCCCCAGCGATGAAATGACCAGACATTTTCTTAAGTCCCAGGGCCGGGTCAAGGACTGGACCCACCTGCAGGCGGACTCTGACGCTCTTTATGACGGAGAGGCAACCATTGAGCTTGCTCGCCTCGAACCTCTCGCGGCCAGACCCCACAGCCCCGATCATATCAGCACCGTCAGGGAAATCGGCCCCATTTCCGTCCAGCAGATCTGTATCGGCAGCTGCACCAACTCCTCATATAAAGATTTGGCCACCATAGCCGAAATCCTGCGCGGCAAGACCGTTCACGCTGATGTGAGCCTGATTATCGCCCCGGGATCACGCCAGGTTCTGGAAAACATTACCCAGGGCGGTTACCTGACCCATATCATTGCCTCCGGCGCCAGGATCATGGAAAATGCCTGCGGCTTCTGCATTGGCAACAGCCAGAGCCCCCCTTCCGGATCAGTTTCCCTGCGCACGTCAAATCGTAATTTCTTTGGTCGTTCCGGGACCAGGGATGCGGATATCTATTTGGTCAGCCCGGAAACGGCGGCAGCGTCAGCCCTTACCGGCCGGCTGACCGATCCCCGTGATCTCGGCGCCGCCTTGCCAATTATTTCTTTCCCCAAGAAATATCATGTCGATGACGGCATGATTCTTAAGCCTCTCAAAGCGGAAGAGAGAGGAAAGATTGAGATAGTAAGGGGTCCCAATATCGGCGCCCCGCCTGTAAACAATCCCCTGCCCGATGATATTGACGGCGAGGTGACGATCAAAGTCGGAGACAAGATCACTACCGATCACATCATTCCCGCCGGAGCCAGGATGAAGTATCGGTCCAATATCTCCAAATACTCCCAATATGTCTTTGAGCTCCTGGACCGTAATTTCTATAAGCGGGCGCTGCAAATTCGCGACAGCGGCCGCCAGAACATCATCATTGCCGGTCAGTCTTACGGTCAGGGATCGTCAAGAGAGCATGCCGCTATCTGTCCTATGTTTCTCGGCGTGAAGGTGGTTATTGCCAAGACATTTGAACGCATTCATGCCGCAAATCTCATTAATTTCGGGATTCTGCCGCTTGTTTTTCAAAACGGGGAAGATTATGAAAGGCTAAACCCCGGAGATATCCTCCAGATTCCGGGCATAAGGGATGCCCTGAAAAGAGGCGTTCCTCTGCAAGTTAGCAACATCACCGGCGGCGCCGTTTTTCCTGCGGTTTATGAGCTGACGGACCGGCAGCAAAAACTGATCCTTGCCGGCGGCGCGTTGAACGCCCAATAAGAGAAAATAATCCAATGGAGCCTGGTTATATGAATATAAAAAAGAAGATCCTTGTTAAAACTCCCCTGGTGGAACTGGACGGCGACGAGATGACCCGGATCATGTGGCAACTCGTCAAAGACCGGCTGATTCTGCCGTATCTTGATATTACCCTTGAGTATTACGACCTCCATGTCAAGCATCGCGATGAAACGAACGATCAGGTAACGATCGATGCGGCGAAGGCCATCATGAGGTATGGCGTGGGGGTAAAATGCGCCACCATCACACCCACGGAAGACCGTGTCCGGGAATACGATCTGAAAGAACAGTGGAAGAGCCCCAACGGGACCATACGGGCCATGCTGGACGGAACGGTGTTTCGAACCCCCATTTTGGCCAGGAATATCAAACCCTTTGTTTCCACCTGGAAACGGCCGATCATCATCGGCAGGCACGCATACGGAGACGTATACAACAATGCGGAGCTGAGAATTCCCGGGGCGGGCAAGGCGGAAATCGTCTTTACCCCGGCCGGCGGGGGAGAGATTCTCAGAAAAACTATCCATGATTTCTCCGGACCCGGGATAATTCAGGGCATGCACAATACCGACGCCTCCATCGCCAGTTTTGCCAAGGCCTGCTTCGCCTATGCCCTCGACCGGAAGGTGGATCTCTGGTTCAGTACCAAGGATACTATTTCCAAAACCTACGACGCCGGTTTCCGGGCCATTTTCGACCGGGAATTCGAGTCAAACTGGAAGCAGGCATTTACGGACGCTGGAATCGAATATTTCTTCACCCTCATCGATGACGCCGTCGCCCGTATCGTCCGCTCTGAGGGGGGCCTTTTATGGGCTCTCAAGAATTATGACGGCGATGTCATGTCGGACATGATCGCCTCCGCCAACGGCTCCCTGGCCATGATGACCTCCGTCCTCGTCTCCCCCCAAGGCTATTTCGAATACGAGGCCGCCCACGGCACGGTCCAGAAGCACTACTACAAACATCTTCAGGGAGAAGAAACCTCGACTAATTCCATGGCCCTCATCTTTGCCTGGACAGGGGGACTGCGAAAACGGGGGGAACTCGACCATACACCGGAAGTGACGGCCTTCGCCGGCCAGGTTGAGGAGGCGGCTATCGAAACGGTAGAAGCGGGCATTATGACCGGCGACCTGCTCGCCGTTGCGGAGCAGGCTCCCGGTAACAGGAAAGTCAGCACCAAGGCCTTTATCGACGCGATCGGGGAAAGGCTGCAAAAGAAGCGGGCGTGAAAAAGCAAGTCAATATCAGAGACCTGACCTTTGAGGAGATCGAGACCTTCATCGCCCATTTAGGAAAGGAAAAGTATCGCGCCCGCCAGATCATGAAGTGGATTTATCAATCCGGCGTCGATACCTTCGAGGAAATGACCACCCTGTCCAGGGATTTGCGGCAGCACCTCTCGGAAGTCGCCTCCCTGGCGAGTCCGGAGATCGTGAAGACAAAGTCCTCGGCGGACGGCACCAAGAAGGTTCTTTTCCGGCTTCACGATGGGCTGCAAATCGAAAGCGTCCTGATTCCGGGGAAGAACCACTGGACGGCGTGCCTGTCCACCCAGGCCGGTTGCGCCATGGGTTGCCGTTTCTGTTTTACCAGCACTCTGGGCCTGAAGCGTAATCTCCTCCCTTCGGAGATCACCGGCCAGTTGACAACTCTCAAGTATCAGACACCGGAAGGCCCCAACGTCAAAAACATCGTCCTGATGGGAATGGGCGAACCCCTGGCAAACTACGACAATACCTTGAAGGCCATCCGCATCATGACTTCCGATGCGGGGTTGGGCTTATCCCATCGGAAGGTGACAATCTCCACCTGCGGCCTGGCGCCTAAAATAGTGCAGCTCGGCAAAGACATCTGCGTCAACCTGGCTATTTCTCTCAACGCCCCGGACAATAAAGTGAGAAACGAACTGATGCCCGTCAATAAGCGCTACCCGCTGGAAGACCTGCTTAAGGCCTGCCGGGACTATCCCATGCCGGGCCGCCGGATGCTCACCTTTGAATACATCCTGATAGCCGGCGTCAACGACAGTCCTCAAGACGCGGAAAAGGTCGCCCGCCTCTTGAAAAACCTCCATTGTAAACTGAACCTGATCCTTTTCAATGAATTCCCAGGCTCCGCATTCAAGACTCCTACCCCGGAGGCGGTGTCAACCTTCCAGCAGGTGCTCCTGAAGAACCACTATACAACCATTATCCGTGCCAGCCACGGCAGCGACATCCTTGCCGCCTGCGGCCAGTTGTCCGGACAATCCTGACGGCTTCGTTAAAATACCCGGATAAAGAAATCCCTCATCTCCATTTTGACGAAGGGGAGATGAGGGATCTTAATTGAAAACCCACCAGGAAGCTTCGCTACCCGCTAAAATCGACGCCTGCCGCCACCGCCGCCGGCGCCGCCGCCACCGCCGGGACCACGCTTTCTGTTAAAACCACCGCCGGCGCCGCCGCGCCCGCCTTCGGCCCGGGGTCGCGCTTCGTTTACGTTCAGGGCCCGACCGTTCATTTCCTTACCATTAAGACCGCTTATGGCTGCCATGCCTTCCGCCTGCTCAGGCATTTCAACAAAACCAAAGCCCTTGGACTGATTGCTGAACTGGTCCCGGATGATATTTACCGAGGCAACCTTTCCGAACGCCTCAAAAGCCTTCTGCAAATCTTCCTCGCTGATGGTGTAAGCCAGATTCCCTACGTAAATATTCATTACATCCTCCTTTTATAAGGTAAAAAACCGTTCCCCTTTAAATGATAAATCACTCTGCAACGTCCTATAGATGGTAACTTGGCGCTACGAATCTCATCATCATCGACTATTCCACCGGTTTCGTCGGTTCCACCGGTTCCGCATCCGCAGGCTCAGGTTCGGGCGCCACAAGCTGCATATTTTCCCCTTCCTGCTCCTCCTCCTTCTTCTTCTTGCCCTGCCGACGGTCCATTTTTTCCTGGGCCTCTTGCCGGCGCTTGATCTCCTTTTGCCGTTTAAAAAACGTGTTCTGATTTCGTTTCGCCATAGTCCTCCTTATCCGATCTTTTTCAAAGCCGATCTCTGAGCTTTATCAAGATCTGAGGTCGAAATAAAAAACCCCAGACGCCTTTCCTCTGGCTCTGGGATGACAATATTAAACCAAAACCGACTCAGAAGTGAGGCCAATATGTCTTTATTGATGGCCTTTGTCAAGATATTTTTCCTCAATAGCATTGGTGATTATTCCCCGTCGACAGCCCGATTCATTGCCCTTTGAAGATGGGAGCGCGTTTCTCTAAAAAGGCGTTTACTCCCTCCCGGTGGTCTTCCGTTCCCAGACAAAATAACTGTATCCCTGTCTCCAGCTCGATGCCCGCCTGGAGATCAAGTTTGTCGCTCTGGTTGAGGACCTTCTTCATGAGACCTATGGCAAGGGGGGCATAGCATGCCAATTGTTCGGCAAAACTGCGGGTCTCCTCCCATAGTTTCTCATCCTCGACCACCCGGTTGACAAGACCGATTTGAAATGCCTTGTCGGCGTTAATGATATTGCCGGTAAACATGAGTTCCTTGGCCCGGTGCAAACCGATAGTCCGCGGCAGAAAATAGGTGGCGCTGCCATCGGGAATCAGGCCGATCCTGACAAAGCTCTGGGAAAAGCGGGCGGCGGCGCCGCAAAAGATGAGATCACAGGACAGGGCCAGGCTGAAACCGGCGCCGGCGGCGACGCCGTTCACCATGGCAATGACGGGCTTGGACATGTGGACAATGGTATTGACAATGCGGGCAATGTCTTGAATATATGTCCTTGACTTGGATATGTTATCGAAGGTCAGGATATAGGGAAGATCCCCGCCGGCGCAAAAAGCCCTCCCCGCCCCGGTAAAGATAACGGCCCGGATTTCGGGGTCGTCATCCACCTCCCGCAGGGCCGCATGGGTATCGTCAAGGAGCGCCTGGGTCATGGAATTCAAGGACGCCGGATTGTTCATCGTAATTTTGGCAATATTGCCGATCCTTTCCAATAAAGCCGCCTTTTCAGCCATCATCTCACCTCCATTATTTTATTCCCCCGCAGGCCGATTACCTGTTCTGCCTGCGCCGCTACTATAACGATTTTTTGCCGAGAATTCAAAGGGCAAACCAGCTTCCTCTTGACAAAAAGCTGCATTTAAATCATTTAAAGGCAGCAAGGAGGGGGAGATTTGGAAACAAACCAAAGATTTAGTTATCCTGTTTTTGTCCATGACCGGCTTCAGGTGCTCGGTCATCCCTTTTTCCATTGTTATCTGGTACGGGGCAATGACGCTTCAGCCCTTATCGAACTAGGCGTCTCGGCAACGGCGGATACAGTCATCGGACAACTGGCGGCGTTCGACATCCGACCTGATTATCTCATTATCGGTCATCCCCACGTGGATCACATCAACGGCCTGCCCGCCCTGAGGGGGGCATTCCCGGAAGCCCGCATCGTCGCCGGGGCCGGGGCAAAGGAGTTTCTCGCCCATCCCCGCACCGGACCGTCCCTGGTGCACGACGACCACTTCATGACCGCCTTCCTCAAGGATAAGGGCATCGTCAACAACCGCCCTCCCCTAACGGTTGGACCTCTTCTCGATGACGACACATTCATCGCCGGGGAAGGAGATGACATCGATCTCGGCGGCCTGACCCTGGAGTTTCTCGTCGCCAAAGGCCACTCTCCGGGAAATCTGGCCGTCCATATTCCCCAGCTCCGCACCCTCATGGTTTCCGACAGCCTGGGCTACTATCTTAAGTGTCACCGGTTTTTCCCCATCTATTTCACCGGCTATGGCGACTACATGGAGACTATCGACCGTCTGGAATCCTTACGCCCCCATATCGTCGCCCCGGCCCATCAGGCGTTTTTCCAGGGTGGAGACAACGTCGTAAAAGCCTTTGACCTGGCCCGGCAGGAAACGGAGGCTATGAAAAAAATGATCCTCGTTAATCCCGGGGATGATGATCGCATTATCGAGGAAATCTTTGCAGAGTTTTACCGGGACGAGTTGCTCATCTATTCCCGTGAAAACATCATCGGCTGCTGCCGGCTGCTCCTGCGCAGAAGCCGGGAAGCCTGAAATATCATAACAAGAGACCTTTGAAAAAAGCCCTTTTCTGTCATTCCGGGCTTGACCCGGAATCCAGGAAGTTACTGAAAGCACTGGATTCCGGCTTTCGCCGGAATGACAACATGGATGCTGAAATGGAATTATTCAAAGGTCTCAACAATAAAGGAGGAAAGAAAAAGCATGAAAGTAATCGCCCTCAACAGCAGCGCCAGGAAAAACGGCAACACGGCCATTCTCCTTAATCTCGTCCTCGACGAATTGAAGGCGGAAGGAATTGAGACGGAACTTATCCAAATGGCGGGAACCGCCCTCCCCGGCTGTAAGGCCTGCTACAAATGTTTCAAAAACAAGAACAGACACTGTTCCGTCGAGACGGACATGCTCAATGAAATCATTGATAAAATGCTCGCCGCCGAGGGCATCCTGCTCGGGTCCCCAACCTATTTTTCCGACGCCACGGCCAATATGCGGGCCTTCATCGAACGGTGCGGATTCGTCGCCCGGGCCAACGACTACATGCTAAAGGGCAAGGTCGGGGCCGCGGTGGTTGCCGTCCGCCGGGCCGGCGCCATTCAAGCCTTCAGCGGCATGAATCTCTTTCTCCATTACATGCAGATGATGATGCCCGGGACGAGCTACTGGAGCCTCGGCCTCGGTCGCGATATCGGCGACGTCCTCAAAGACGACGAGGGGATCCAGACGATGAAGGATCTCGGAAAGAACATGGCCTGGCTTATGAAGAAGGTATACGCATAAGGCGGACATAGCCATTATAGCGGCCAATTGCTTCCGGGAAATAGCCCCCGGTATTGGCTGTAGCCTTCCTTATCCAGATCCTACCTGGGAATGAATCGCAGGGCCGCCGAATTCGTGCAATACCGCTTGCCGGTGGGTTGCGGTCCATATAAATGCCTTCCCGTTTATTACCCCTCAGCAGTATAAACGAAAAGACCGGGGAAGGAAGCTTCCCCGGTCTTTAAATGTCCCCCGATGCCAAATGTTTTTAGCTGCGGGCGCTTAATTGCTCAATCAATAATGAATAAACTGACACTTCCTCAAGAATCTGAGGAGTCTCTTCCTCCTTTTAATCACTTCACCAGGGGTTTGGGGACAAAGAACACCGGTTTGCCATAAACAGTATTGCATGTTATGGCCCCGGCCATGTAAATGCCGATCCAGCCGACGATGACCAGCAACCAGCCCGCAAAGGGCTTCAGTGTTTTGGGATCTCCAAACCAGCCGGTGTCCATGCCGACGATGCTCCACAGAACGACATCGACCATGATCACGAGGAGAAACATCAAAGAAGTGCTCTTGGCGTAAGCCGGGGTCACGGCGGTCAGGAAGCCCGCTCCGGCCATCCACATCCATCCCTCAACATGGACCATCTTGCCCACCATGCCGCCCACGGCCTTGCCGATACCGGCCTTGGCCGCGGCAAGCTGCTCCGGAGTCAGCATTTTGACATCCGCCACTCCCGCTGCCGCCATGGCTGCATCCATCGCCTCTTTCGCAGCCTTCGGAACAAAAATGAAACTGATAGAATACCACTTGGCGAAGACGCTGATCGCCGCCGCCAGCATGAAGAATGCTGAGAAGAACAGAAACACGTTGCCGCCGGTTATATTGTGGTCCTTAAGTTCCATAACCGCCGTGGTGTACTGAACGAGACAACCGCCGACAAGCCAGGCGGCCAGTAAGGGGAACCCGGAAACATCTACTTTACCAAGAAATACCGCCCCAAATCCGAAACATGCAACAGCCAGTGCCGCCAGTCCGGCAGGTCCCGGAGATGCAAAACTATGCTCGTGTGCCATAAACAAAACCCTCCCTTTCATTTAAGTACGATTTAAAAATCAATAAGATTACAAATGCTAAATTGCGTAACCTCACAGCTTCGCTGTCATCAGTCCATACATCCCCCCTTTCATTCAAGATAATTTCCCTGATTCATCAAGATTGACGGAACAGGCGCACTAATCGTAGAATAAGTCGTTGTTCCTCCCCACATACCAAAAGCGTGCCAGATATTATTTCATTTCATATCAACTGATTAGTGAATACAGGAAATGAAAATAACGATATTTCACGAAACAGATTGCGAAATGTCGTGATCTACGCTATATATCGCCCGACCACAAAGGATTCGACATGCGAAGAGGGGGGATGGATTTATGAAAGTGGGGGGAAACGAATTTTTCCGGCAAGCGACTTTACGGCTTTGCAGCAGTCTCGAAATAGAAAAAGCGATGTTTAATTGCCTTTCTTATCTGCAACATTATTTGCCTGCCTCAGAGATGCTACTGACCATTTTCGATCCGAACCTGGGATTGATTCACAATCTGGCGGCGGTTGACCTGTCGGGAATCAGAAAACCTGTTCCCTCGAAACCCTTGTCGGAAGAGGCCATCGACAAAATCAATTTTGACGTCGGCGCCTGGAAGGAGGTCAAGATTCTGGACCGCCTCGATCTCCACCCGGCAGGCTGGATACTATCTGACCATGTGAATCTGTCCACAACCTCGATGATGTACATCAGCCTGGTAATCGAAGGCAAACATTTAGGGTCTGTCGTCTTTTTGGCGGAGGGAAAAGGAATGTTCAAGAAGTCCCATGCCAACCTTGTTTCCCAGCTGCGCGAACCATTTAACATTGCCGTATCCAATGCAAGGCGCTACCGGGAGGTAGTCAAACTAAAGGAAATAGTTGACGATGAAAATCAAGAGCTTACCCGAGAGCTGCGATATATTAAGGAAGATGAAATCGTTGGGGCAGATTGTGGTCTCAAGGAAGTGATGGAAATGGTAAGGCAAGTGGCTTCTCTTAAAAGTCCGGTCCTGCTTTTGGGAGAGACTGGTGTTGGTAAAGAGGTGATTGCCAACGCCATTCATTACGCATCCCCTCGAAAAGAGAGACCTTTGATTACAGTGAATTGCGGGGCTATCCCGGAGAGTCTCATGGATAGCGAGCTTTTCGGCCATGAGCGGGGCGCGTTTACCGGCGCCATTGCTCAAAAGAAAGGGCGTTTTGAGCGGGCTCAAGGCGGCAGCATCTTCCTCGACGAGGTTGCCGAGCTTCCGCCATCCATTCAGGTGAGACTACTGAGAGTGCTCCATAACAGGGAAATTGAACGGGTAGGCGGAGCGGAGACAATTCCCGTCGACATCAGAATTATTGCGGCTACTCATCGCAACCTGGAAGAGATGGTCCGCGACGGCAAGTTCCGGGAAGACCTCTGGTTCCGGCTCAATATCTTTCCCGTCATGATTCCTCCCTTGCGACATCGGCCGGGAGACATCCCTACCCTGATTCATCATTTCATTGAAAAGAAAGCCAAGGAGTTGAAGATTCATACCCCGCCGCCTTTGTCATCCGAAGTGATGGAACGACTCAAGGATTATCACTGGCCGGGGAATGTCCGGGAACTTGAAAATATTGTCGAGCGCGAGCTGATAAGAAGCAGGGGGCCTAATGGAAACCGTTTCTTGACCTTTGAGCATTTCCGGTGGCCCGACATCCCGCCGGAGACATGGAGGCTGCCGGAGGATAATAGTCCCCTCATGACCCTTGACGAAGCGATGTCACAACATATCCAACTGGCGCTAACACAGACAAAAGGGAAAATATACGGACCCGACGGCGCCGCCGGTTTGCTGGGGATAAATCCCAATACGCTGAGGAGCAGGATGAAGAAACTTGGCATCCTGGCGCCTGGATAGTCTTATCGCCACTTTATATGAGAATACAGAAATGTAGGGTGGAACAAGCGAAGCGGTTCCACCAATAATATGAATGGTTTTGGTGGATGCGCTTCGCTTCATCCACCCTACTCCTGATATTCTCATGCTTCGTTGTGGCCCGCATGGTCATGGGGGTTAGTCAGGTTATTCCCTCAAGCTGTCTCATGGGAGCATCGCTGTTCACCGCCGGTGCACCAAGTACGTAATTGACAGCCCCGCCTGTTTTCATATAATAGATTCATGCCTGCCAATCTTCCCCCAGACTATTTTGAAGCGGAACAGCACTTCCGTGCGGCCCGAAGCCCGGAGGAAAAGATCGAGGCCCTGGAAGAAATGCTGGCCGTCATGCCCAAGCACAAGGGCACAGACAAGCTCAAGGCCATGCTGCGGGAGCGCATCTCCAAATTCCGGGACCAGGCCCAGCAGAAAAAGGGGACCTCCAGACACAAGACCGTTTACAGCATCGATAAGGAAGGGGCCGCCCAGGTCGTAGTTGTCGGTCCACCCAACACGGGCAAATCTTCCCTCGTGGCCCTGGTCACCAACGCCTCCCCGGAGACGGCAGCCTTCCCCCACACTACCCATAAACCCACTCCCGGCATGATGGAATATGAGAACATCCAATTTCAGCTGATCGACACCCCTCCGATCACCCGCCAGTACGCCGACCCCGCCCTGCTTGATCTGCTGCGCCGCACGGACATGGTGCTCGTCATGCTGGACCTTCTGGCCGATCCCATGGGGCAGTATGAAGAGACCATGGCTATCCTTCGTGACTATCGCATTTACTCGCCCCAAAGCCGGCTCCCGGAAAACCTCGCGAAACGGCCATTCATCAGGAAGATCCTGGTAGTTGTAAACAAAATGGACCGTCCGGAAGACCAGGAATCCCTGGAAATCTTCCAGGAGCTCTCGGGGCTTGAACAGCCCTGCCTGGGCCTGTCCACAAAAACCGGCATGAACGTCTCGCGCCTCCCGGAGATAATCTTTACCCTTGCTGATATCGTTCGCACCTATACCAAGCGGCCCGGCAAAGAGGCCGATCTGAGGGTTCCTTTCATTCTCCCCGCCGGCAGCGTTCTGGAAGAGTTGGCCGCCAGGATCCACAACGAGTTCGCCGCCAAGCTGAAGTATGCCCGGATCTGGGGCCGGGGCGTCCGGGACGGACAGATGGTCCAGAAAAGCTACGTCATGCAGGACGGCGACATCGCGGAGTTCTGCATCTAATCTGAATCAGCCGGCACGGTCTTGATTGTCTCGGCGATGTCTTCCATAAAAAATGGTTTTTGAATAAAGGCGCACACCCTTATCCATGATTTTGGCAAAACAGAAATATATTTACCAACAAATCATCCAACATGCTACTTACTGTTGACACCGTGCGCGGTTTTCCATATATAGAGGCGAAAATAATCCGCTCCAAGGAATTTCAGATGGACAAATGGACCTTCGGCGTCACCATGCTTGTGGTCGGCATGGGGGGAACCCTATTGACTCTGGGTATTATGAGCTTAATTATCGCTCTGCTTAAAAAGATCTTCCCCTATGAAAAGGAAGCAGAGGAAAAGTCATGATCCCTTCGGCTGCGCTCAGACCATTCATAAGGTAAAAAAGACATGTTAGAGGCCTTTACCAACGGATTCTCCGGCCTGCTTGCCGGATTTATGCACCTGCAAATATCAAATGTAGTAATGGTTATTGTAGGTTGTGTTCTTCTCTACCTGGGCATCAAGAAGAATTTTGAGCCCCTGCTCCTGGTCCCCATCGGCTTTGGATGTATTCTGGTCAATATTCCCCTGGCTGACCTGATGGAACCTCACGGTTTTTTAAGAACTATCTACGATGCCGGCATCATGACGGAACTTTTCCCTCTCCTGATCTTTGTCGGCATCGGCGCCATGACCGATTTCACCCCGGTCCTGGAGAACCCGGTTACTTTCCTGTTGGGCGCCGCCGGTCAATGCGGCATCTTTCTCACCCTCGCCCTGGCCCTCGCTTTGGGATTCAATGAACTGGATGCAGTCGCCATCGGCGTTATCGGCGCCTGCGACGGTCCCACCGCGATCTATGTAACCGCAAAGTATGCTCCTCATCTTTTAGGGGCCGTGTCCGTTGCGGCTTATTCTTATATGTCTCTCGTTCCCGTTATCCAGCCGCCGATTATGAGACTCCTGACCACCGAAAAGGAACGAACCGTGGTCATGAAAGCGACAAGAAAGTCCGTCTCCAAAACGACGCGCCTGCTTTTTCCACTGGTTATCACTATTCTCGGGGGGCTCATCGCCCCCATGGGCTTACCGCTTCTCGGCACAATCATGCTGGGAAACCTTATGCGGGAAAGCGGGGCGGTGGAAAGGCTGACGAGTGCCTCGGCCAATGAAATGGCCAATGTTGTCACCCTGCTTCTGGGAATTTCCATCGGCGCGACGATGGACGGCAAGATCTTCCTCCAGACGCAAACCCTGATTATCCTGGCCCTGGGATTTATTGCGATTTGCCTGGACACGGCCTGCGGGGTCCTCCTGGGCAAGTTGCTCTATATCACCAGCAAAGGTAAGATCAATCCCCTCATCGGGGCCGCCGGCATCTCCGCTTTCCCGATGTCCGCCCGGGTGGTCATGAAGGAGGGGCAGAAATACAACAAGAAAAATTATCTCCTTATGCACGCCATGGGGGCCAACGCCGCCGGCCAGATCGGCTCGGTCATCGCCGCCGCCGTTATGCTCTCAGTGCTTAAGGGGATGGGAATCATATAACAGCAAGGAGGCCGACCGCGTGAAGGTAGAACTTACATCGCCCATACCCGGAAAAATCATGAAAGTCCTCGTCGGTGTTGGAGAAGCAGTTAACGAAGACGACGAAATAATGAAGATCGAATCGATGAAGATGGAAAATCCTATCTACGCCCCGGCAGCGGGAACGATAGAATCGATAAGCGTTAAGGAAAACGACGAGGTCGAAGTCGACGACTTGCTACTTGTTATCAAGGCAGCGGACTGAAACTATAAGACAAACCGCCATAGTCAGATCCTCGCGGAACTTGGTTTTTCTTCAAAAAATTCGCAAATGAGATTAAGGTGCGCGCCGGTTATAAAAAATTCGCCGTATCCATAAAATAGCGCTTTGATTTAGAACCGGAATTACCGGCGGATGGTCACCATGACCAGGGTATCGCCCACGTCTACCGCATCGCCGGGTTCCACAAGAATATCAGCCACCTTACCATCAACTTCGCAAATGATGTGGGTGTGCATCTTCATTGCCTCCAGATCAACCAGGGTATCCCCCACCATCACCTCGTCACCAACTTCCACCATAATATCGGTCACTTTTCCCTTAATGGAAGATTTGACTATCCCCTCTTTCTTGAGTTCATCGATTTCCTGGGCCGTCAGGGTGCGCTTGTACATCCACCACCCTGCCTGGCGATCCTTTTGTCGCTCCTCCTCCGATCGGCCTTCCATCCCCTCATGGGGCGCCAGCATCAGCTTATAGAGGGCGTCGTCGAAAACATAGTGATCAGCATCGGGATACTTGAACAGCTCGGGATGGGTCTCCAAATAACCGGTGTCAAATTTTCTGCCCTGAAAATCGGGCTCGTCGCAGATGGCCAGGTACAGAGGAATCGTTGTTTTCGGCCAGACGATATTGAAATCCTTTAGCGCCCGCCGGAGTCGTTTAATGGTCTGGTCCCATTCATATCCCCAGACAATCAGCTTTGCCAGCAGGGAATCATAAACAGAAGGGACAAAATAGCCCTTATAAACATTACCGTCCACGCGGATTCCCGGTCCTCCCGGGGGATGATAAATCTCAATGAGCTTGCCCCCCTCGGGCATAAAGTCGTTTTTCGGATCCTCGGCGTTGATACGAACCTCAACGGCAATGCCGTTGAGGCGGACATCCTCCTGGCGAATCTGCAGGGGCCTGCCTTCGGCGATCCGGATCTGCTCCTGGACAAGGTCTTCGCCGGTAATCATTTCCGTGACCGTATGTTCCACCTGCAGGCGGGTGTTTACCTCCATAAACCAGAACTCATTGGTCCGGGCATCGACAAGAAACTCCACAGTGCCTGCATTGACATATCCCGCTGCCCGGGCCGCCTTGACCGCCGCCTGATGGAGGGCTTCGATAACAGGCTCGGGAAGATCCGCAGGGGCTATCTCCAGCAATTTCTGATGGCGCCTCTGAATCGAACAATCCCTCGTCCCCAGATGAACGACATGGCCATATTGATCAGCCATGATCTGGACCTCGATGTGGCGAGGGGATTCAATAAATTTCTCCGCATAAATACGGTCGTCGCGGAAGGCGGCCAGCGCCTCCGCCCGCGCTGAAGGAATATTGAGCTTTAACTCCGGCTCGCTGTTAACCCTGCGCACCCCCCGTCCGCCGCCGCCTGCCGTAGCTTTAAGGATGATGGGATAACCGACCTCACTTGCAAAGGCAGCCGCCGCATTCAGACCCTCCGGCCCCACGGGCAGGCTTTCGGTCCCCGGAACCACTGGAATTCCCGCCTTCACCATCATTTCCCGGGCTAAAACCTTGTTTCCCAGCATGCGGATGACACTCGGGGGAGGTCCGATATAGATGATCCCTTCCCGTAGACATGCCTCGGCAAAATCGGCGTTTTCCGACAAGAAACCGTATCCGGGATGAATTGCATCGGACCCGGTATTTACGGCCGCCCGAATTATCCTTTCAATATCAAGATATCCCCGGTTCGGTTCGGTCCCGATCTGGATGACCCGGTCGGCAAAACGATGGAAATAGGCGTCGCTGTCCGGGCTTTCATAGACGGCGATGGCCTCGATATTCATGTCTCGGACCGTCCTGATGATCCGGAGGGCAATTTCGCCCCGATTGGCAATCAAGATACGTTGGATCTTCTTCATTTCGGCATGCTTCCTCAGATAGTAATTTAAAGCGACGTTGCTTAACCCAGATTCCGTTCGCTGTCAACAAACTCTCGCAGCGATAAATAAAAAAAGCGGCGACCGGCATTCCGGTGACAAAAGCTGGACAAACCCGACCTTTGTTCAATGGCAGAAAAAGACAATATATTTGAAAATATTAATAAATGCTGATAGGCTTTTTTCGGTTTCCTGTTTGGAATGGAATTGTATGTTCGGCAAAGCTTAAAGCTCTCGGCTTGCTGCCGGGGAAGGGGGGGTACTAAAGTAATGACTAAAAGTTTATCAGGCTCGATAAAGCCTATCGAAAGGGTTTACATCATCGGCGCCGGGGCCGTCGGGGCTGCCTATGCAAGCATTTTTTATGATATGGACCGCAGCAGTGTTTCTTTTATCGCCGGGGGTGAGCGTTTTGAGCGCCTTCGCCGGGAAGGCGTCATCGTCAACGGCAAAAACTATCCCATCCCGGTGCTGAGCAGCAAGGATCCCATCCCCGCTGCTGATCTGCTTATAGTCACAGTAAAGCATCATCACCTTGACCAGGCGATCGGGGAAATAAAAGGCAGCGTCGGTCCGGATACGATCATTATTTCCTTAATGAACGGCATCGACAGCGAAGAGCGCATTGGCGCCGTCTATGGTGAAGAGAAGACCCTTTACGCCACCGTCGTGGGTATCGACGCCCTGCGGGAGGGAAATAATATCATCTATACTACCCAGGGAAAGATATTTTTCGGGGAAAGGCGGAACTCTGCCCTTTCCGACCGGGTCCGGCGGGTCGTGGATATTTTCAATAAGGCCGGAATAATTCATGAAATACCACCCGACATGATCCGTATCATCTGGTGGAAATTTATGATCAATGTAGGCATCAATCAGGCATCGGCAGCCCTGAAGGGATCCTATGGCGTCTTTCAGACATCCCGCGAGGCACAGACACTCATGGAGGCATCCATGCGGGAAGTCATTACCCTGGCGCAGAAACTGGCCATTGACCTCTCCGGGCAGGATATTGAAAAATGGTATGCGGTCCTCGCAAGCCTCAGCCCCACTGGAAAAACATCCATGCTCCAAGACGTGGAGGCGGGAAGAAAGACGGAGGTGGAGATGCTGGCCGGCAAAATCATTGAGTTAGGCAGGCGGCATGGAGTCCCGACGCCTGTAAATGAACAGCTAATGGATACGATCAACAAGATTGAAGCCCTCAATCAGAAGTAAGGTGGTTATGTTGTTCACGAGAAAAACTACCTATGTCTTTTCTGTTTTCATCATCATGGTCATGAGCTTGACCCTGAACGCCTGTGGTTCTGCACAACAGTTCACGATGTGGGAGAACCGGCAGCAGAGCGCTGGGCAAAGTACCCCGGGACCGCCAGGCACCCTGCACGTTGCCGACGCATTCATTGATATCACCTTTACGGTTATCAGCGAACAGGAGATCAATTTCCGCCTTCAGAATAAGACCGGCAGCCCCATCACGATCCGTTGGGATGAAGTTTTGTGCAAATTCCCGACCGGCGCCGTCCTGCAATTGATCAATAGCGGCAACGGCACGGATACGGTCGTTAAACCAATGTCGGTGCTCACGGACAGTCTCTCACCACTGGGTCCCATCCCCTATCTCGCCGATGAGGATGACTGGCGGGACGCAGACGGTTCCACCGATTTCGAGCAGGAATTCAGCGTTGAAATGCCGCTTTATATTGACGCTGCGGGCGGGAGAAAGGATTACACATTCACTTTTGTCCTTTCATGACCTATGAGGATTTATCCTTGTGAAAGGAATCAGATATAAACACCCATGCCCAGTGCGGGCACAACGAAGGATGAGAATACAGGAGTCAGGGGCAAGAATTTATATCCTCTTTTTTAGACTGGATTCTGTATTCTGAGTCCTGTATTCACATATAAACCCGGGAGGAAAAAATGGACAGCCGCGACGAAGAAAAACGTTATGAAGGACTTAGTCCCTTTGAGCTGAAGGACAAGCAGATTGAAATGGCAAGCTCGAATCGGGAACGGATGATGTTGAATGCGGGCAGGGGAAACCCGAACTGGGTGGCGACCACTCCCAGATCCGCCTTTTTCCTGCTGGGAAACTTCGCCCTCGAGGAAGCCCGTCGAGTCCTGAGCCGCCCCGGAATCGCCGGCGCCCCCGAAGCAAAAGGCATGGGAGATCGCCTGCGCGACTTCTGCCGCATCCACGCTGAATCGCTCGGCGCCCAGTTCCTTGCCGATGCACATAGGTATGCGACGGAGACCCTTGGCCTTGACGGAGACTCCTTTACCGGGGAGATGATTGACGGCATCCTCGGCGACCACTATCCTACGCCTGATCGCATGCTTACAAACTGCGAAAAGGTCGTGCAGGCATATCTTGACAGCACGATGTGCGATTCTCAGCCGCCGGCGGGAACCATGGACCTTTTCGCGGTCGAGGGCGGAACAGCGGCGATGACCTATATCTTCAACACGTTGAAAGAGAATTTCCTCATCAATCCCGGCGACAAAATCGCCATCGGCACGCCGATTTTCACCCCCTACCTCGATATTCCCACCCTTAACGATTATGAACTGATCGTCGTTGACATCAAGATGGATGAAAAAAGTAATTGGCAGTATCCCGATTCAGAACTCGACAAGCTAAGCGACCCCTCGGTGAAGGCGTTTTTCATCGTTAATCCGTCAAATCCGCCGTCCACGAGCGTCGCGCCGGAATCTCTCGACAAAATTGCGAAACTTGTTCAGACTGTAAGGAAAGACCTCATCATCCTGACAGATGATGTTTATGGAACATTCGTAAACGGATTCAAATCCCTGGCAGCGATCGCCCCGGAAAACACGATTCTGGTCTATTCATTCTCAAAATATTTCGGTGCCACCGGGTGGCGACTGGGAGTCATAGGCATATACCAGAACAACATCCTCGATAAATTGATCGCGGCGCTTCCCAAAGACAAACGCGGGGGTATGCATAAACGCTATGCATCCATCTCTCCCGATCCGGACCGCATCAAACTCATCGATCGCCTGGTTGCCGACAGCCGGGCGGTCGCCCTGAATCATACCGCCGGTCTCTCGACTCCACAGCAGGTGATGATGGCGCTCTTCTCGTTTCAGGAACTCCTCGACGCAGACAGTCACCTTTACAAGAAAGAGGCACAGGACCTGGTGAGAGAACGATACGAGGCGCTCTATAAGTCCCTCGGCGTCGCAGCGCCCGAAATGCCTTGCTATGCAATGTATTACACGACAATCGATATTCCGCAACTTGCGGAAAAACGATTTGGAGCAGACTTTGCGAAGTGGCTCAAATCAACATACGAACCGATTGATTTCGTTTGGAACCTTGCCGAAAAAAAGGGGGTTGTACTTATGGATGGCGGCGGGTTTGCCGCACCGGAAATGTCCGTGCGCGTCTCGCTCGCAAACCTGTGTAAGGACGACTATGTAAAAATCGGCAAGGCAATCAGCGAACTGCTTGCTGAATATCAAGATATCTGGAAAACATCAGCCCGCTGATATTTATGAATCCAAAAACTAATTTCCCCCTCCCCTTCAAGGGGAGGATAATGGTGGGGATGGGTTAAAATTTCGTAATTATTAAATGTACCTCACCCTAACCCTCTCCCTGAGGGAGAGAGGATTGGGGACATTTTGTGGACACATCAATTTTGGGAATAATCTTACCTGGGGGAAACCATGTTCGATGATATTTTGGAGATATGCCTTAAAAATACCGAGATATTGTTGTTTCTGGCGCTCGGCGCCGGATACTACATCGGCAAGTTCAAATTTAAGGGATTCAGTCTCGGGGCCACCGCATCGGTGCTGCTCGTTGCGCTCGTGCTGGGACAAATCCCGGGAGTGCAGGTTCCCGGCCTTTTGAAAACCGTCAGTTTTGCCCTGTTTACATTCTGTATCGGCTACAGCGTCGGACCACAGTTTTTCGGGGCATTGAAGAAGCAGGGTTTGAGCTATATATGGGTTGCCCTGGTCGTGGCGGTGGCGGCGCTGATCACAGCTCTTGCCCTGGGAAAGTTTTTCGGCTTCAGTCCGGGGACAACCGCGGGACTTCTGGCGGGAGCGCTGACCACATCGGCCGCCATCGGGACCGCGGAAGGCGCTATCACCCATTTGCCGGGGATTTCCGCGGCCGCCAAGACCGCCTTGGAAACAGATGTGGCCATCGCATACGGCATAACTTACATCTTCGGCACCGTCGGCGGAATCCTCATGTTCACCGTGCTGCCCGGGATAATGGGGATTAATCTGAAAGAGGAAGCCAAAAAACTTGAAGAAAGCTATTCCGGTGGCAGGGACGACTTGGATAAAAGCCCCGATCTGTTTTCATGGTCCAGGCAGTTGAGTCTGCGCTCCTACCGGGTGGAAAACGAAAAAATATCCGGGCAGACGGTCAGTTTTATCGAAGGCCTTTTCCCTCAGCCCGCCGCTGTTGAGGCGTTGCAAAGAGATGGGCAGGGGCTGACCATCCAACCCGATCTGACCATTCAATCTGGCGACATCCTCATTATTGGGAGCCCCTCCCGGAAATCCATGCTTGCTGCGCCGGGACTTGTCGGTCCGGAACAGGACATCGCGGGACTGACGGATATTGTCGGCGAAGTTATGGAAGTCTGTGTTCTGAACAAAGATATTGCCGGGAAAACCATCGCCGAACTCGGGAACAGGAGTGAGACGCACGGCCTCTTTCTCCGCAAGATTACCCGTCAGAGCAATAACGTTCCGATTCTACCCAAAACTGTAATTGAGCGCTGCGATATCCTTCAGATAATCGGAAGGAAGGAAGACGTGGAACGGGCCGTCCAGATGATCGGATTTGCGGAACGGCCGACGGACGTAACCGATATGGTTGTCGTAGGTTGCGGAGTAGTCCTCGGCACGCTGATAGGTCTTCTCGTCGTGAACATTGCCGGCATCCCGATATCTCTGGGAGTGGGGGGCGGCGTCCTTGTCTCCGGCCTTATCTTCGGATGGATGCGCACTCTGCACCCGACCTATGGACAGATTCCCTCGGCAAGCCGCTGGATTCTCCAGAACCTGGGATTAAACCTCTTCATTGCCTGCGTCGGACTGGGGGCAGGCAGTCAGGCACTGGCTGCTTTGAAAACCACCGGCTTATCGGTTTTCATCGCCGGGGTTATCCTGACAATCGTTCCCGTTCTCGCGGGCCTTCTCTTTGCAAAGATTTTTATGAAATTGAATCCCGTTTTCCTGCTCGGCTCGCTTACCGGATCGCGAAACCTGACGGCGGCCCTGCTTACCCTTGAGGAACAGGCCGAAAGCTCCATGCCCGTCCTCGGCTATGCAGCGCCCTACGCCGTCGCCAACGTGGCGCTGACCATCTGGGGCTCCCTCCTGGTGAATATCATGCACCGGATGTAGGCAATCGCCAAGGAGGGTAACGCAAAAGAGTTGGCAATATTTTCTGGGGAATAGTCATTGACATAGAAACAATTATTTCCTATGAAGGGGCGCCGGAGGTTGGATGCCTCTTCATCCGCTCAATGACATCGATGCTCCGATATTATCAATATTCGTCAAGTGTAATCACATGTTAAACCAGAAAGGAAAGGAATAATGAAAAGAAAGTGGTCGGTAGTTTTGTCGGTAGTGTTTCTGTGCGCCGTCTTTGTGGGATGCGCAACCCAAAAAATGGTCTACAAGCCTTATGATCTCAACACCCCGCTGGCAGCGGGTCAATTAATTCAAAAAACCGATAACTTTGTTCTCCTCTTCGACAAGTCTTCTTCCATGGACGATGCCTACGGCAGAACAACGCGTATGGAATTGGCGAAGGATGTAGTCAAAAGGATGGCGGCAACCATTCCCAAGCTTAAGTTGAACGCAGGGTTAAGAACCTTCTGGAACGACGAGACCAAGCTTGTCTACGGGATGACGTCTTTTGACAAAGGTGGTTTCCTTAAACCATTGGATTGCATCATGTGGGGAAGCGGCAACACCCCCATGGCAAAGGCGATTCTGGCGGCAGGCGTGGACATGGCATCGTCAACGGGGAACTCTGCCATCATTATTGTCAGCGATTTTGAGCACATAGAAGGTCTCGACGACATGAGACCCAAAAACGTCATGGCGGCAGTGGCCAAACTGAAAGAACAATATGGAAACAGGCTTTGCATCTATCCCGTTCAGGTGGGAAATGCCCCCAAGGGTAAAATTATTGCCCAGGAGATCGTGAAAGATGCCGGATGCGGTGCGAGCGTGAATGCGGATGAGTTAGGAACTGCGGCCGCCATGGGCGCTTTTGTGGAAAAAATCTTCCTCGGACCTGGAAAAGGGGAAATTGTTGCTTCCATGAAGGCCGAGGCTGCCGCCGCAGCCACCGGGCAGTCTTCCGTGAAAGGAATATCGGCAACGATCCATTTCGACTTTGATAAATCAGCAATAAAACCGGCGTTCAAAAAGACGATTGCCGATTTCGCGGCGCTGCTTGTGAAGAATCCCGACGCCAAGGTGGTAATCGACGGGTACACTGACTATATCGGTACGGCCAAGTATAACCTCGCCCTTTCCGATCGGCGCGCCAAGAGTTTCAAAAGGGTCCTCGTGAAGAAGTACGGCATTGACGCTTCCCGCATCAGGATCAAGGGATTCGGTAAGACAGACTTCATTGCCCCGAATAAAACAAGCAAGGGGAGATACGAAAACAGGCGGGCAACGGCAATTATCGAGTAATCTTCAATCACCGAAGTTAACTTGATGAAAAACAGAGGGCCGCAGCATGTAAGTCATGCTGCGGCCTTTTTTAACGAATTATTTTCTATCCGCCACTCTCTTCACGGCGCCGCTTTCAATTAGATCCTGCAGGGTCTGCAACAGGGCCCTTTCCTGAGAGTCGATTTTGTTGTCCTCGCTGGCCAGATGGAGAATCTGTTCATGTTCCAATATCGTAATCTCATGATCCTCGATTGCCTTATCAATCATCTTTTTTAATTTTTCCGCGGAACTGCTCAATACCATATTCCAACCTCCCTTTAAGTTTTTGATCTTCTTTTGGGAGCTTCCATATCCGAAGGCCGGACAATTTGTCAAGGTCAACGGCAATGTTCTACTGCTCTTTATCCTTTGCTTCTTCTCTTATCTCCTCCCCCTGATCCGCCCCGATAATTCCTTCAGAAGCGACCACGGACGGTGTCTCTTTCCCCATTTGCTCGCCAGCAGCATCATACCCTCCCGGCGTTGGAGATTTGGCCACGGATTCGGCATCTGTCAGCTGATTTGCTTTTTCACCTTGCATCTCCCTGATCCACAGGGGATGACGATGCCGGGCATAGTCCAGGCGGACGGTTCCGGTAAAGATCCCCCTGATCATGGGCCGGTTCGGCTTCAGAAGGATCGCGCCGATGTGGGCGACAAAAGCCAGGATAAAGAGCATGAAGAAGACATTGTGGACCCAAGTCGCCCAGAGGACCATGGTCAGTGACATATCCGGGGCATAGAGGTTCTTGTAGGTCTTGATGAGTCCCGACAGGATCAGCATGGCGATAATAATCGCCATCCCCACATAGGCGAGGCGCTGTTCCGGCAGATATTTATGGAACGGCGGCTCCTCTCCTTTGCCGAAAAAGCTCTTCATGACCTCTATGGATGATTTCAGGTCGCCCCGCCGGGGGATCATCCCCCGTTCGCCGAGGATGCCGTGATAGATGAGATGAAAAACGGCGGCGGCGATGAAAAACACCGAGGCGGCATAATGGATGTAGAGGGATTTTATGAAATCTCCCGACCAGGACAACCCAGGAATAGAGGTGATGTAATAACGGTTGGCCATTGGCAGTTCAAATATCCCCGTAACCAGTAGCAGCAGACCGGACAGGGCAATGGACCAATGCTCGACAAGTTCGATCAAACTATGACGGACGACGAGCCCCCGGTCATTTATAATTTTGTCACTCATGGCTGCCCTCCCCTCCTTTTACCCGGCCCTTCCTCCGGGAGAGGGCCATGAAGGCCCCGGCCACCCCGGCGGCAATACCGTAGAGCGGCGCCTGAAGAACGGCCTTACCCATTTTGTCCGTTTTGGCCATCCGCCTTTCCGCGGGCCCCATATCAGGCATTCCCGGTTGTTTTTTCATCGTCCCGTTGAGGGAGGCAAAAGAAACGGGCGATACATACAGGGTTGCCGTACCGCCGTTTTCCTTCTTCCCGTATATAAAACCTTTCATCGCCTTGGCCCGTTCTTCCGCCAGGGCATAAATTTCCTTGCGGTCACCAATGATCATTGCCTGCTGCGGGCAGGCCTCAACGCACCCGGGAAGCTTCCCTTCCATCAAGCGATCATTACAGAGATCGCACTTGTACATGACGCCGTTGCCGGCCAAGGAAGGCAGGATATGAAGGTAAATCCCCACCCCGGACTGGCGCTGGGGGATCTCCCAGGGACAGACGGCCTTGCATTTGGCCCCGCCGAAACAGAGATCCTGGTCGATAACTACGGCTCCGTTTTCATATTTATGATTTGCCGAAAAGGGACAGATCGTGGCGCAGGCCGGATTGTCACAGTGCATGCACCGGCGGGGCACAAAGACGGTTCGCTTTTGCCCCCCTTCATCTATTTCGGCCTGGTGGACATAAATAAAGTTATAGGGGGTCAGACGGTTGAAAACCTCCCGCTTTTTCGACCAGTCCTCGATCGTCTTCCGGGGCCACGGTTCCGGGATCGGTTCGTGAATCTTCGGGATCTTGTCCCTGTTAATGGTTTTGCACACCTCGACGCAGGCCGGGATATCCTTCCCCGGACATCCGTCACATCGACTCAGGTCGATAAGGGTTGCCAGGCGTTTACCGGCGGCAGCAACCCCGGCGCCCGGAAGGGCAAGACCGGCGCCTGCAGCGGCAACGCCTGTCGATACCTTGAGGAACACCCGCCGGCTCAAACCGGCTTTCTTATCCCGACTCATAATACAGTCCTCCTTTAAGCAAGATCGACGCAATGGATCGTGGCCTTTTTAAATCCGCCCCGGCCAGCTACGGATTCTGCATTGTTTTATGAATAGGCATAAAAAGGGCGCCTGTCAAGACCTTTTCATTGGTCGAACCCTTGACAAGATGAGGATCGTGATTATATTGGCGCCATAATTTTATTTCTGAGATTTCAATAATTTATTCGGAGAGCAATCTAATTAATTTTATTTATGGGAGGTATGGCCTATGAAGTTTAGACCGCTGCACGATCAAGTATTGGTTATCCGCGAGGAAAGCGAACAGAAGACCGCCGGGGGCATCATCATCCCCGATACGGCAAAGGAAAAGCCCCAGAAGGGCAAGCTGGTCGCCGTCGGTCCGGGGCGGATGGATCGTGAAGGAAAGCGTATCCCACTGGAGATCAAGGCCGGGGATCGCGTTTTGTTTGGCCGCTATGGGGGCACGGAAATCAAGATCGATGGCGTGGAACATCTCATGATGAGAGCAGACGACATCCTCGGCGTTTTGGAATCATAAACAGGAGGGAATAAAAAATGGCAGCAAAAGATATTAAATACGATAGTATCGCCCGGGAAAGGATCTTGAAGGGCGTGGATGTCCTGGCGAATGCCGTAAAGGTAACCCTGGGGCCCAAGGGACGTAACGTTGTTATCGAGAAGAAGTGGGGCGCCCCGACGGTTACCAAGGACGGCGTCACTGTCGCCAAGGAAATCGAACTGGAAGACAAGTTTGAAAATATGGGCGCCCAGATGGTCAAGGAAGTAGCCTCGCGGACTTCTGACCTGGCCGGCGACGGCACCACTACTGCCACTATCCTTGCCCAGGCCATCTACCGGGAAGGATCGAAGCTTGTAGCGGCCGGGATGAATCCTATGTCCCTGAAACGGGGTGTGGACAAGGCGGTGGTCCTCGTAACGGAAGAACTGAAGAAGATGTCCAAGCCCGTCAAGGACAAGAAAGAGATAACCCAGGTCGGCGCCATCTCGGCAAACAGCGATTTCAGCATCGGGGAGATTATTTCCGAGGCTATGGACAAGGTCGGCAAGGAAGGCGTTATCACCGTTCAAGACGCAAAAGGCATGGAAACCACCCTCGACATCGTGGAGGGCATGCAGTTCGACCGGGGTTACATCTCTCCTTATTTCGTTACCGACCCGAACAAAATGGAAGTCCGCCTCGAAGATCCCTACATCCTCCTCAACGAAAAGAAGATCAGCACGATGAAGGATATGATCCCCATCCTGGAACAGGTAGCCCGGACGGGAAGACCTCTGCTCATCATCGCGGAAGATCTGGAAGGGGAAGCCATGGCGACCCTCGTGGTCAATAAGCTGCGGGGGACCATCAAGTGCGCCGCAGTCAAGGCCCCCGGCTTCGGAGACCGTCGCAAGGCCATGCTGGAAGACATCGCCATCCTGACAGGCGGTAAAGTCGTTTCCGATGACATCGGCGTGAAAATGGAAAACCTGACCCTTGCCGATCTCGGGCAGTGCAAACAGGTCACCATCGACAAGGACAATTCCACCATCGTCGACGGCGCCGGTAAGAGCGCTGAAATCCAGGCCCGGGTCAAGCAGATCCGCGCCCAGATGGAGGACACGAGTTCCGATTATGACCGGGAGAAACTGCAGGAGCGTTTGGCCAAGATCGTGGGCGGCGTCGCTATCATCAAGGTCGGGGCGGCAACGGAAATGGAGATGAAGGAAAAGAAGGCCCGGGTGGAAGACGCCCTTAACGCCACCAGGGCGGCCGTGGAAGAAGGCATCGTTCCCGGCGGCGGCGTGGCCCTCATCCGCAGTTTGAAGGCACTGGCAAAGACAGACCTTCCCGAGGATGAGCATTACGGCCTCAACATCGTGAAACGGGCACTTGAAGAGCCCCTCCGTCAGATTGCCAATAACGCCGGCTTCGAAGGCTCCATCGTTGTGGAAAAGGTTAAGGCCGGCAAGGACGACTATGGCTTCGACGCCGATAAGGGCGAATATGGCAATATGATCAAGGCCGGCATCATCGATCCCACGAAGGTAACCCGTCTGGCCCTGCAAAACGCGACATCTGTTGCCTCCCTGCTGTTGACCACCGAGGCGATGGTCGCCGAGACACCCAAGAAAAAGGCCCCTCAGATGCTGACGCCTCCCCCCGGCGGTATGGGCGGAATGGGTGGAATGGGCGGAATGGGCGGCGGCATGGATGATTACGACTATTAATAACTCTGTCGGATGGGCTTTAACAGAAAAACGAGCCAACGGCGAAGTCGATAAAATCATCCGGCTAAAGGCGATTCGACCTCGCTAATTCGCAACAACAAATGAAAGCGGCTGGAGAGTTAATTCTCCAGCCGCTTTTTTTACAACTCCCATGATATCCGACTGACCAAATAAACATTTTAAGAAATCTCTCTAATGTCTCCATCAGATACTTCCATTTCTCGCCATTATCCGCCCTGTCTCCGTATTCAGATAATCTGGATCCGGAATGTTACCGACACGCCCCAAATCCAATCGGTCAGCGTCCCAGCACGTGGCTATATGAATATTGTTTGTATGTCTGACATGAGTATAGCTTCAAACTCAATTCAATAAGCCATGAGGATACTTGCAGCAACGATTTTGTATTTGAAGGGAATGGCCGTTAAATATCCGTCAGATATGTTTTCTTTTGCCAGTATAACGGCAAGCTCTATGCGATGCGCACCTCTAATCGTTTACCCAGCGCTTTGGCAACCCGATCCAACGTAGAGAGCTTGATGTCTTCAGCGTGATTTTCAATTCTTGAAATCGCGGTCTTTTGGGTTTTAAGGCGTAAGGCAAGTTCCTCCTGGGTTAATCCTGCGGATTCGCGCGCCTGACGCAGTACAAACCCGATCTTGAATTGTTCGTAACCTTCATCAAAACCAGAGGCGAATTCCTTATCAGTCTTTTTTCTCGTGGCTATATATTTTTTTAGGTCACTCATACCCTTTCCCCTTTCCTCTTCAAATAATCTCGCCGATACGATTCGGCTCTCTCTATTTCTTGCCTGGGTGTTTTCATACTTTTTTTCTCAAAGCCGTGGGTCAGTACAACCAGAGCATGGCTGTTGAAGAAACAGAATATTCTATAAATGTTGGAACCGTATCGGATTCTGCACTCCCAGATATCTTCTGTCCCTGTCAGCTTTTTAAATATGTTGATGGTACTACTCCCAAATCTTCCAAGAGGCGAAGTACCCACACCACCTTTTGAGCCACTTTACCGGGCAAGGCATCAAGAAAATCTTGGATGGGGCATTTCCCATCTACTGTCTTATAAAAAGTGACGGTTCTGTTCACGGCAACATGTTAACCTACACGTTAACTTCTGTCAAGATAATTGTCCACTTCAAAAGTCCACCTCCACATCCTTTGCTTTATGAGGTCTTTGGGATTACCGGGAATTATATCTCAGGTGGACAAGATATGTTAAGTGATGGAGTAATGAGAAACCAATGAAGCCGAAATCCGTGACCATCAAAAAGTCGCATGTTTCGATCGCAATTCAATGAAATGAGTAGCTACCTGCCAGTGAAGACTTGTATTTGAATCGAAGTTCGGTATTGAGATTTTCAGGATTAAAACCAACATTGCTCCAAATCTGCCAAGGACATTCTCATGGGCGACTTCAAGGAGTTCAATTTTAGCGGCACCAAATTTGGTGTGGGCCAGATAGAGGTCGTGGACCTGAATGATCTGACACCAAAGCGAGCCTCCCTTCTGGAAGAAATTAACAAGTTGAAGGATTCAGAGAATCTGGCCATGATAGTCATGATGCTGACATCGAGTATCAATGGTGTAATTCCCTCAAATAGGATATAATACAGAAAAATTCGGCGTGAAACTTGGAGGACTTAATTAATTCAACTAATAATCAAATATCGAAAAAAGGGGGTTGCGATGATTATTTTCAGTAAGGAAAGAAAAGCGTTGTTAATTGTTATAAGCATTTCATTAATAATGATGTTTTTTAATGCTGCCGTGGTTTCTTCAGAAATGCTCGTTACCACTAAGGATGGCCGCACCCACACTCTCCCAGTGAACAGCGCCGATGTCAAGAAAATTGAGTATACAGATGGGCAGAGCTCTTACGGAAAGTACGTGGGATGCTTCTATGATTACAAAGGTGGGGTTCGCGATCTTTCAGGTTTTTCTGTAAGTACTGGGAATATGACAACGGAACAATGTGTTTCTACTTGTAAAGATAAGGGGTTTCCCTATGCGGGAACTCAGTACAGTTCATATTGCTTTTGTGGCAATAGTTATGGACAATTTGGTGAAGCAAATAATTGCAACATGAAATGCACTGGTAACAATGATCAAATATGCGGTGGATCACACGCCAACTCAATATATAAGACACACTGAAAAAGATAAGAGAATCAGAATGAATTGTGGGAACACATTGCTCAACCTGAAGAAGATGACCTTATGATGGACTGTGCCAAGAAGGTTAAATTTCGGGATTAAGCAATTTACTTGAGTCAATCAATCGCGATGTTTTAACTCAGTTACATCGAGATATGAGGCTATGACCTGGCATCGCAAACTTGCCGACTTTTTTGGATTAAAAACAAGCATCATCGCCCTGCTTGTCATGGTTGTCACGGTTGGATTGGGCGAAAAGATGGCGGAGCGATTCCTCCCCATCTACCTGCTGGCCTTGGGAGGCGGAGTCTTGTCGATCGGCCTTTTGAATGCCATGGACAATCTCCTGTCCGCCCTTTACTCATATCCAGGCGGCTACCTAAGCGATCGCTTCGGTTATAAGAAAGCCCTCTTAATATTCAATCTCATCGCCATGTTTGGGTATCTGATCGTTATCTTATTCCCATACTGGCAGGCGGTAATCATCGGCTCCGTCTTTTTCCTCTCTTGGACGGCCATCTCGCTTCCCGCCACGATGAGCCTCGTTTCCCGCGTCCTTCCTGAAGACAAACGGACGATGGGGGTCACAGTCCATTCTCTCGTCCGGCGGATTCCCATGGCTCTTGGTCCCATCATCGGCGGAGTTATGATTGCCCTCTACGGTGAGAAGACGGGGATACGTCTGGCCTTTGTAGCCGCCCTGATCCTGGGGTTAGTATCCCTCATCCTCCAGCAGGCAATGATCCGGGACGACCCATACCGAGGAAAGCCTGAAAAACGACCCTCGAAGCTATGGCGTTTCATGACTCCGGCCCTCAAAAACCTCCTTGTCTCCGATATTATGATCCGTTTCGCCGAGCAGATCCCATATGCTTTTGTCGTCGTCTGGTGTATGAAAATTAACAGCATCAGCGCCGTCCAGTTCGGCGTTCTCACAACGATTGAGATGGCCACGGCAGTGCTCGTATACATCCCTGTCGCTTACCTCGCCGACCGGGGTACAAAAAAGCCCTTTGTAGTCATCACCTTTTTCAATTTCACTCTCTTTCCCTTGGTGCTGCTTTTCTCTCACTCTTTTTTTATGATGGTTATAGCGTTTATTGTCCGGGGGCTCAAGGAGTTCGGTGAACCTACTCGCAAGGCCCTGATTATGGACCTTGCCCCGGAGGACAATAAGGCGGGAATATTCGGGCTGTACTATCTCATCCGGGATGTTATAGTTTCCGCCGCCGCATTAGGTGGAGCATTTCTTTGGCAGCTATCACCGACTGCGAATCTTCTAACCGCCGCGGCATGCGGTCTCGCTGGGACGATTTATTTCTGGGTTTTCGGAAGGGACATCAAGTAAGCATGAAAATGCGATCCGATATTTGTACGTGCACAAGAGCTCCGTTTTTTATATATTTGAGCAGGATCAGCCTTACTGACGACAAATACAAAGCGATAAGCCACGCTTGCTGAGAGATCATTGAATCCGGTTTGAAAGCGCGCACATGTTAGAAATCACATTTTACTCATCTGTAATCTGTTTTTCTTTTTCGGCAAGATCAATTTTACTGGCCTGGATTCTCATTTTTTTTTGATATCGGCAAGAAACAGAAGTGAATCTTTCACTTTTTTCGACAGCCTTTGCCGGACTGGATAAAATAAACCACTCTTTAAGGATCATTCATTGGTAGCTTTTCTCAGATCGATATGACAGTAACCACGAGGATTCTTCTTCAAATAGTTTTGGTGGTATTCTTCTGCTATATAAAATTCCTTTGCTGGTAAAATCTCCGTGACTATTTTTGGGAGATACTTACTAGACTTTGACAGTCCCTCCAAAGAATCCTTTGCTACTTTCTCCTGTTTCGGATTGGTGTAAAATATGGCTGATCGGTATTGACTGCCGATATCATTGCCCTGTTTATTAAAGCTCGTAGGATCGTGTATTTCCCAAAAATGCTTAAGCAGTTTCTCGTAACTTACCACCTTTGGGTCAAAAATGACCCGAACAGATTCTGCATGCCCTGTTTTACCACTACAGACTGCCTCGTAAGTGGGGTTTTTCATAGTCCCTCCGGTATAGCCGGACTCACTTTTTATTACTCCTTTTACCCGGCTGAAATACTCCTCCACCCCCCAGAAACAACCAGCAGCAAAAATCGCCGTTTCAGCATCCCTGGCTGATTTATCGGCAAATAAATATAAGTACTCACCATACCCAGATACCGCCATTTCTTCCTTCGAGATGAATTTTAATGACGCAGAATTGATACAGTACCTCTGACCGGTTGGGGCAGGTCCGTCATCAAAAACATGCCCCAGGTGAATATCCGACCTTGCGCTTCGTACTTCGCGCCGCTTCATAAAATGGCTATTATCCACCTTTTCGAACACAACCTTTTTTTCTATTGGCCGGGTAAAGCTAGGCCATCCTGAGCCGGAATCAAACTTGTCCGAAGAGCTGAATATCGCTTCGCCAGAGACGATATCCACATATATTCCTTCTCGGTGGTTGTCCCAATACTCGTTTTTGAAAGGTGCCTCCGTTGCGTTTCCAAAGGCTACATCACATTGAAGCGGAGTCATCTTTTTTTTAGCCGCCTCGACCATTGCTTTTTTATCCATAATCTCTTCTCCTTTCTTTTGCTCGGTCAAGCCAGTAGCAAAAGTTAATACCAATAGTAGTCCAGACAACAAGATGATTGCCAAAGCAAAAAAATATCTAATTTTCATAATCTTACTCCTTACTGTAAGATAGTGAGTACCCGCCCATATATCAAGGTTAATTGAAGATAATTTAATGAGCTGATATCCAATTACTTAGACATCCGTGTAATAATTGTTTACGTTTATATGAGAATGCAGAAATGTAGGGTGGAACAAGCGAAGCGGTTCCACCAATAATATGAATGGTTTTGGTGGATGCGCTTCGCTTCATCCACCCTACTCCTGATATTCTCGTGCTTCGTTGTGGCCCGCAGGGTCATGGGAGTTAGAAGAGGATTGCTTTGTTGTCATAACCCATCAACACCAGTATAGTAAGGTTTGCCGGCAGGATTTGGATCAGGTGCTGGCAACTTGATCCCCATTTCTTGACAAATCAAGCGCAAGGTAGCCGGTCGATCGGTAATAATGCCATCCACACCCATTTTTATGAGCTCTTTCATTCTTGCTGGTTCATTGACCGTATAGGGAACCACACGCATTCCCAAGGAGTGGGCCTCAGCTATCAGTTCCTTCGTCAATTCTGAATGATATGGTGCTATCACATCTGCTTTAATGGCATGTGCCGCTTTAATAATGTCACCGTCGAAGTTTTTGATATCAAGTCCCGCCATCCAAGGCGAAGGTTCTATTCGATTGGGCCATTGATAATCGCCCTCATCTCCCTCGCTGTTCCACGATGGCTGGTTGCCGGTCAATGCCACGGTCGCAATTTTCGGATCGAGCTTCTTCATCTCAATCAGGGTGCGCCAGTCAAAGGACTGAAGTAACACCCTGTCTTGCATATTGTGTTTTTTTACCAATTCATAAAATTTCTTTACCCAGACTGCCGGGTCAGGATTCACAGGGTTAACGGCATAAGGATATGATTTTGTTTCAATGTTCAAGAAGACTTTATCATTGCCCCATGATTTGACAAGCAAGAATACCTCTTCCAGTGTGCACAGCTTTGTGCCTGGAACCTGTTTTTGTGTCTTTCCATGACCAGTCCAGTATCCGTATGGTGCATCGGGACTCATCGCGCCGATATCGAATTTTCTTAAATCTTCCAATTTCCAGAAGCGAATATCAGGCTGTTCATCTTCAACCAAAAAACGTCCCCAAGCATTCTTTGCCATATACCACGGTATTTCCTTGTTATGATAAATAACAAGGACTCCATCAGCAGTGATCTGCATGTCCATTTCCAATGTCGTCACACCAATTGCCAAGGCATAGGCAAAGGCCGGGAGTGTGTTCTCCGGTCTTGCATCACGGCCGCCACGATGAGCCTGCAGGTTAAAACCACTTGGCAAACCAGCAAAAGCAAATCCTTGAGTCGTCAAGAATAAGGCTACGCAAAATACAAATAATAGCGACTTGCCATGCATTGGATTTTGGCCTCCATGAAGTTTTGATCTGACTATGTCAGTATCTGTCGATCACGCAGATTAACAATAGAATGGAGAAACAAGAATTCAGAAAGTTGTCCATAAGCCCCTGTCAGCTTTATTCATCTTCAAAATTATTCCAGATATCCTCAGTAAATCCAAGATTCGTTGCGGCGTTCTGTTCTTGATAATTTAAGTCTTTCCACAATTTACTGGTGCTTGCTGGTGCTTCATTTCTGTCCCATTTGTCCGCTTGCCAGCCGAGGAGTGTCCAGAGTTCTTTCTCTTTGCTGCTCAAATCTGCCCACGACAATTTTTCCCAGATTCCCGGGTTTCCTTTCATGTCTCTGACTTGCATAACTTCCTCCCACACAACTTTATTCGAATACCGTAAATGCAATTTTTTCCAATACTGTTATACTACAATCTTGGTTTTGGTGTGTCGCGGCAATTCTTCAATTATTACATCTTGTACTATCGCATGGCTCTCCAAATCAGTCAATCATGGGCAGGAAAAGATACCATCTCTTGTCAAAATAATCACGCTCAAAAAGCGCACATTTCTTTTCATATTCAATGCTCAGGCCGGATCAGCTAACGCGAAGATTTGTATTTGCAACGCTTCGGAGGCATTACGATATAAAATAGTCTTTCCCCCTGATGTCGGCTCAACTTCGATCCAACAATCCTGTTTAGGCTGACACCTGATTCCGGTGATAGGACGGACCGTTCGCTGAGCAGAGATAACATGTTGACAGAATCACCGGGAAAAAATAGACTTTGAGACATTGAGACGGGGCACCGACTGACTTTAAGCAGATAGTACTGATGACAACGCTACCACGCCGGCAAAATCCCTGCGTCGCTTATCATGTTGATATTCAAGGTATTTTATGAATGCTCCCATAAATCTTTTCCATCAGCCCCTCTTCCCCGCATCAATCCCGGGCCGGTATATCCGCCGGTTGAACCGTTTCGTTATCGAATGTGATCTTGGCGGACAGGTAGTAAGGGCGCACCTGCCCAATCCGGGGCGGCTCTGGGAACTGCTCATTCCGGGAAGGGTGGTCACGTTGACAGAAAATATCGCCCTCCCGGAGCGGGCAACGCCCTTTACCGCTGTCGCGGTGGAGCGGGAAGGCGTCACGGTGCTCCTCCATACCCATAAAACAAACGACGTCGTACACTTCCTCCTGGAGGAGCGACGGATCCCGGGCCTGGAAACCGCAGAAATCATCAAGAGGGAGTTCAGCCTGGCAGGCAGCCGCTTCGACTTTTTGCTGAGAGAGGGGAACGAAAATATCCTCCTCGAAGTAAAATCCTGCACCCTCTTCGGCAGTTCCCTCGCCATGTTTCCTGACGCCGTTACGGCCCGGGGGAGGCGGCATCTGCTTGATTTGGCTGACCATGCCCAAAATGGCTACCGGTGCGGCGTGATCTTCGTAATCCACTCCCCGCACCCCGGCTTTTTCCTTCCCGATTATCATACCGACTTCGCCTTCTCCCAAACCTTCCTGGAGAAGAAAGCCCGCCTCTTTTACCGGGCCATCAGCATCTCCTGGCAGAACAACCTCCGCCTGGGCATGAATATCAGGGAGGCAACCATCCCCTGGCCACTTCTTGACCGGGAATGCCGGGATCAGGGCAGCTACCTGCTCCTCCTCACTCTTCCCGCTGACACCGCTGTTTCCGTGGGCTCCATGGGACGGATCCATTTTCCCGCCGGTTATTATCTCTACGCAGGCTCGGCAAAGAGAAACCTGTCAAAAAGATTAGAACGCCATCTACGGAAAAGGAAAAACTTTCACTGGCATATCGATTACCTCAGGGACGGGGCGTCTTCCTGCCTCGCCCTGCCCTTCCGGACCCAGGATGACCTCGAACATGACCTGGCCGCCGCCCTGGGCAATATCGCCGACTGGTCCATACCGAAGTTCGGCGCCTCGGACTGCTCCTGCCCAAGCCATCTGTTCGGCATGACCGTCAATCCCCTTCACAAGTCGGACTTTCTGAAATTGCTTCAATATTTTCGCATGGATCGACTCAACGACCCGGATAATCTTCATCTTTGAATTTTCTTGATTGGATAATTCCGGCTATCAGGACAGGAAAAATCGCCCCATAAACAATAGGAATATCATGAAGATACAGTACACCTCCGACGGGAGGGTAAGCGCGGCGGCGACGTCATTTCCCATGTCGCCGCCCTTAAGGATCGGATCAGCTTCCAGATACAGGTCATACCGGAGGCGGGGGCGGCAACCGCATCACCGGTCCCGGCTGTTTGAGGATTTCTTAGAGGATAATCAGGCCTTGGCCATTTCCGGGGCGTGATAATTCATGACCATGCGCCTCAGGTTGCCCTTGAAAAGGACATCCATCCGCTGCTCGGCCAGGATCTTTTCCACGAAACCGATCCCGAAGGATGGATGGTTGATCACATCCCCCCGTTGATAACGGCCGGCCATGTGATAATCCACAATGGCGGCATTATTCCTTAACTCTTGCTGCCTTTGGAGCCAGCGTTGCGTCTCCGCTGCTTCCGCCTGCCTGCTTTCTTCGTCTGCCTTTGTTCCGACGCGCCGGGTTCGCTCTTTTGAGATTTCACTACTTTTCGTCCGGGGCTTTGAGCCCCGATACTTGTGCTCAGCCCCGCAGGTCTTGCATTTGACCTGGGCAATCACACCTCTGACTTCATAAAGAACGATGTGGGCGAGAGCCATCCCGCACTTGGTGCAAAGGGCGTCGACATTTTTTCCTACGGATGTCATAAATGTTTCCTTCCTGAATCTTGGTTTTAAGTATAACACACTTTTCGATTAGACAACCATTATTTATCATCGGGCAGAAAAAAGATTCTATTCCCTCATCGATGGATCTGATTACACAAATATCCCCTTTTCAGCTATGCAAAGCATGTCAATTAATGCTAATAACGAAAAATACCACGCACGGAAAGGATAAACATAAATCATGTACGCCGTCATCATGGCGGGAGGCAAGGGCGCCCGGTTCTGGCCGCGGAGCAGAAACCGCCTCCCCAAGCACCTCCTCGATATTTGCAGCGAGAGAACCATCATTCAGGAAACGGTGGAGCGGATCATCCCCTTGGTACCGCCGGAAAAGATCCTCATTGTCACCGGGGCCAGTCACGCCCGGGAGCTGATCAGGCAACTCCCCCAAATCCCGCCGGAGAATATCCTGATCGAGCCCGTGGGCCGCAACACCGCCCCCTGCATCGGCCTGGCGGCCCTCGTGGTCCGCAAGCGGGCGGGAGATGCCGTGATGGCCGTCCTGCCCTCGGATCATTTGATTGCCAATGAGGAGCACTTCCGCCATATTCTGGCGGCCGCCGCCGACATGGCTGCCCGGGGAGATCATCTGGTAACGATCGGCATCCGGCCTACGGGACCGGAAACGGGCTATGGCTATATTGAGGAGGGAGAATTTGCCGCCTGTGAGCGGGGTGAAGACATCTTTACCGTCAAGTCCATCCGGGAAAAACCGGACGTTGAGCTGGCGAAAACCTTTCTCGCCCAGGGGGGGTTTTTCTGGAACAGCGGCATGTTCATCTGGCAGGCCGCGACCATTCTCAAGGAAATTGAGTCGTCCCTGACGGACATTTATACGGGCCTCCTCGATATCGATAAGGCCCTGGACACGCCGGCGGAGGCAAAGGTCATCGCCGACATTTATGGCCGTTTTCGCTCCATATCCATTGATTATGGCGTCATGGAAAAGGCGAAAAACGCCCTTGTCCTTCCCGCGGAGTTCGGCTGGTCCGATGTGGGGAGCTGGGACGCCCTCTGGGAGGTTTCAGAAAAGGATGCCCAGGGGATCTCCACCCGGAACCGGGAAGGACTGATCACTATAAATTCCCGCAACTCCCTGGTTTATTCCCCGAAGAAGCTGGTCGCCCTGGTAGATGTTGAGGATCTGATCGTTGTGGAAACGGACGACGCCCTGCTGATCTGTAAACGGGGATCATCCCAGGAGGTGAAAAAGGTCGTGGAGATACTGGAAGAGGAAAAGAGGGAAGAACATCTCTAATGCCATTAAGAGCAATACTGCAGATCGCCCGCTCCGGCTGATTATTTTAGTTAGCTTTCAGAAATCACTGTTGTTCCAAGGTTGAATTTTGATGATAGCTCATTATCAGGAAGGACTCCATTTGAAAATGGATCCGTTTCCTGGGGAAAGGTCAAAGCCACCTATCGTGAGGTGGTACCGCTGGAATCGAGGGAAATATCGTAAAGAGGCAACTCCGGAGGCGGCTGAGAAATTGACGGGGGGGATAATCCCTGCGTTGGCTTCGATCTTGCCCCCGGCGAAGATCCCTGCGGCGACGGATCAATTTTCCCTGAGGAAGCGCCCTGCTGTGCATAGGCGCCCGGTTTGACATAAACCGGTTTCCCCCGGACGGTAAAACGTCCCTTTTCAAGGGACTGGATGATTTTTGCCACCGTTGTTTTCCTGTCATCAAAGGTGATGACGATCACTCCTTCCCTGGGCATCTCGAATTTACCGACACCGTCCGCAGCTCTCAGGATGGACCCCATCCTGGCCCGGTCCCCTCAGGAGTTGCAACCGTGAACACTTAACTGCACCGCCTTGTTATCAGCCCAGGCAAGCTGGCCGCACCCTAACAGGATAACCAGACATAGGGCGAAGATGGAAGACTTCATAATGATTCCTCAAACTCCTTTTGAGACCTTTGAAAATCTACACTTTCCTGTCACCCCGGCGAAAGCCGGGGTCCAGAACACCTTGAAAACACTGGATTCCGGCTTCTGCCGGAATGACGATGGCGAGTCTGAAACGGTATTTTTCAAAGGTCTCCTTTTTTGATTACTTCACCTCATATTTTCAATTTGTCAAGAGGCAAAGAAGCTGTTACATGATTGCCGATTCATGAAAGGAAACTGCATATGGGTCTGATCCTCAGCCATCCTCTGATCCTTGCCTCCGCTTCTCCCCGCCGGGAGGAACTGCTGCGTTTGTTGGGGCTGGATTTCCAGATTATCCCCAGCCGGGCGGACGAGACATTCTTCATCAACGAAAAGCCAGGGGAACACGTCCTGAGGTTAGCGGAGAACAAGGCCCACACTATTGCCCAGGTTTATCCCCTGGCATGGGTTCTGGGGGCTGACACCATAGTCGTCATTGACGGCGAGGTCCTGGGAAAGCCGCCCGATCCCGCCGCTGCCGGGAGAATGCTCGCAAAGCTCAGCGGACGGACCCACGAGGTCTTTACGGGCTTTGCACTTTTGCGCCTGTCCGGTCACGTCGTAATCAAAGAATTAGTCCGGGCCGCCGTCACCTTCAGGAGTATTTCGGAAGATGAAAAAATGTGGTATATTCAATCGACAGAGCCCTATGACAAGGCCGGGGCCTACGCCGTTCAGGGACTGGGGGCCTTTTTCATCAAGGAGATTCAAGGATCCTATACTAATGTCATGGGATTGCCCCTCTGTGAGGTCGTGGATGCGTTTAAGAAGGCCGGGGCGCTGAGGTTCGATATATGATTATGGAAGATGCCATCAGACAGAACGTGGAGCACATCCGGCAGCGAATTGCGGCGGCCGCTGCCAGAGCTGGCCGCCGGGACGCCGATGTACGCCTCATGGCGGTCACCAAAACCGTGGACGACCAGCGGATCCTTGCCGCCATTGCCGCCGGGGTGGACATCATCGGGGAAAATTACGTCCAGGAGGCGAAACGGAAGATCGAGCTTATGGGCCGGCCCCTGGAATGGCATCTCATCGGTCACCTGCAGACCAACAAGGCCAAATACGCCGTCAAGCTTTTCGACACGATCCATTCGGTGGACCGGATGGACGTGGCCATGGAACTTAACCGGCGGGCTGCCAACGAAGACAGGCTGCTCAAGATCCTCATCGAGGTTAATATCAGCGGGGAAGCGACAAAGCGGGGGATCGACGGTAAGGAGGCGCCAGGTTTGGTAAAGGACGTCTCCCATCTCGAACACCTCTCCATTCAGGGGCTTATGACCATGGCGCCGTGGTTTGACGATCCAGAAGAGGCCCGTCCCTGTTTCACCGCCCTGAGATCGTTACGGGATAGGATCGCGGACGCAGGCATTCCCGGAGTGACCATGGGGGAGCTATCCATGGGCATGTCGGGTGATTTTGAAATTGCCGTTGAGGAGGGGGCGACCATCGTCAGGATCGGCCGTTCCCTTTTTGGAGAACGACCGATCAAGGAGGGAACGCCGGCATGAACAACGCTTATCTGCTTGTTATCGTTTATGTTTTTCTTACCATGGTTTTCCTGTTCATGGCCAAGAAGATCGCCGACAAGCTCACCAATTTTGACGATGACCGGGCCATTAAACAGGAAGGCAACAAGGCCGTCGCCCTGCGCCGTTTTGGCCTGTTTCTCGGCCTGGGCATTGCAATGACCGGGGTCATGGGCGGGGGATTGTCCAAACTCGACATGACAACCTACCTCCTCGACGGCGCTATCGCCATCTTCCTTTTTTTTCTCGCCCATTATATAAACGAGTATCTGCTGGTTCCCGGCATCCGGAACAATGACCTGATCAAGGAGGGCAATATCCCCACCGGCCTGGTCGAAGCGGGAAGTTTCCTGGCCACGGGAATTCTCCTCAACGGCGCCTTTGCCGGCGAAGAAGGGCCACTACTGTCAGCGGTGATCTTTTTCCTGCTCGGTCAATCTTTCTTGATTCTTGCTGTGAAAATCCATCAAAAGGTGTACCGCTTCAACGTAACCGCCTGCCTACAGGAGCGGAACGTGAGCGCCGGCGTTACCGTCGCCGGGCTTCTTGTCTCATACAGTCTGATACTCAGGGCTACAATTGCCGGCAGTTTCACCGGCTGGGCGGAAAGTTTGGGGTACTTTCTTGCCAGCGCCCTGACCGGCATCGTCGGGCTTTTCATCTTCGAGCGGATGGCCGGCTTCGTCTTCCTTGCCAAGATCCGGATCACCGATGAAATCAACCGCGCAAACACGGCCGCTGCGATTCTCATTCAGGGGATAACCATTACCCTGGCCCTGATCATCAGCCGTCTGATCTGAGAGGTCAGCCATGGAGAAACCAAAGGTCAGCAATAAAATCCTGGTCGGCGGCGTTTTCTTCCTTGCCCAGACCCTCCTGGCCGGTTGCGATTCGGGACCGGAGCCCAAGGCCCTCAAGAACCCCGGCGCCCATGCAGAGTGGGAAATTGAAAACGACATGGCCGATAAGCCGGCCGGGGTCATGACAGAGGTGGAGGAAGTAGCCCCCAACAGTTTCCGGATCGTGAACGAATATCCCAGCCGGACCACGGGTGTCGTCGTCAACCGGATGAACGGATTGCGGGAAACTATCCCGGCGGAAAATCTTGAAACGGTCATGGGTCCGCAAGGACAGCAAACGGCTGGTTACGGTCTGGGCCCCGTTTTAGCATCCGGGCTCACGGGTTACATGATGGGACGTAACACCTCGCTGAACCCGGCCGTTTACAGGAATTCCGATCTCTACGCCCAAAGCCTGGCCAACCGGGAGCTGATTGAGCGGCGCCTGAGGGAGGAAGAGGAGAAACGACCCGGATGGAGCGGCCGGAGCTATTATTACGGTTATGGCCGGCGTTATGACGGACGGGATCATACCCTCCGCAGCCCGGACGGGTCGGTGAAGACGGCCGCTCGGTCCCGTTCCGGATTTTTCTCGGGTTTCACAAGCGGCACGCGGAGCTTCTCCGGCTGACAGGGAAACTCTTCTGACATTGTTACGCCACAAGATGAAAATAATTAGCAAACCCATCCCCACCCCCGTATCATGTACGGGGCAGGCCCTAACCCTCCCCTTGAAGGGGAGGGGAATGATCTTGTAACCTCCTCCATGAAAGTGAGGAGAATATAGTCATTGAATTCAAGGAGTGAGATCGCATTTCCAGATGAAACTGATTCCTGTTCAGCCCGTCCCGGAAAGCGTTTACAAAAAAATCGGCTTTTACTGGTACGAGACCCCTGAATCGCCGCCCTATATCGCCGATGAACTAATCGTCATCAGCCCGGCGGAGGGCGACGCCTATTACCGCGCCGCCGGCGAACTATACGACCTGTTCGTAGAGGCGGGACAGCACATCATCGATCATCGCCTCTATGAGCAACTCGACATTCCGCCGGCGCTGATCCCGTTGATTGAAGAGACATGGGATGACGAAGCCCATTTCCATCTGATCGGCCGCTTTGATCTGGCCGGCGGCCTCGACGGACAACCAATCAAGCTGATTGAATTCAATGCTGACACGCCATCGCTGATCTTTGAGGTCGCCCTTATTCAGTGGCTACTCCTCAGGCACAATGACCTCGATGAGGAGCGGCAATATAACCGTCTCTATGAAACCCTGAAAGAATCCTTCAACAGGATCAGGAAGATCCATGCCGCCGGGGAGGACGAAAGTCCCATTCCCTGCGCCCTTTTTTCCTGCCTCAATCTGGGCAGGGAAGATGAGAACACCACCCGGCTCCTGGAAGAGATTGCCTACGAGTCGGGATTCATCACCGCTTTCGAATATATTGAAGATGTGACCTTCTCCGGAGAAAAAGGCATCGGCAACAGCGAGGGAGAGGTCTGCGACTACTGGTTCAAACTGGTTCCCTTCGAGCTTATGGCTTCGGAAGAACCGGAACTTGTTGAAATGCTTACCGCCATCATCGGGAATCGAAAAGCAGTCCTCCTGAATCCACCGTACACCCTGCTTTTCCAGTCGAAAGGGTTGCTGAAGATCCTCTGGGATCTCTTCCCGGGCCATCCGCTGCTACTGGAGACAACCAGGGAACCACTGCCTGGAAAGTCTTGGGTGGAAAAGAAGACCTTCGGCAGAGAGGGGGCAAATATCTCCATTCTCGGTCCGACCGGAGAGTTGCTGGCAGGCACGCCGGGGGTGTACCATAGATTTCAGTCAATTTATCAGGAATTCACTGAACTTCCCCGGGACAGCGCCGGGAAAAACTACCAGGCAGGCGTCTTTTTCTCCTATGAACCATGCGGATTAGGCTTCCGCCGGGAAAGAGGCATTATCCATAATTTTTCACAGTTTATCGGACATTTCGTCGATTGACATTTCCGCGGTAATCATGATAGGGCAACTCCCCTGAAAAGGGGCGTACGTCCCGATGGGAATTTGGAGGTTATCATGTTTTTAAAACAGATTCAGGTCGGTCAGATGGCGGTTTTTGCCTACCTGATCGGAGACGAGGAAACGGGGGAGGCTTTTGTGATCGATCCGGCGGCTGAGACGTCTAAGCTTGTTTCCCTGGCGGAAAAAAACAACTTAAACATCAAATATATAGTTAACACCCACGGACATGTGGATCACATATCCGGCAATAAAGACATGAAGGAGCGCACGGGGGCCAAAATCATCATTCATGAGGCGGACGCTGAAATGCTCGTCTCCACACCCGCCATGTACCTCCGCATGTTCGGGGCCAAACAGTCGCCTCCTGCCGACATCACCGTCAAGGAAGGAGATGTGATAAGCTTGGGGAAAGTATCTTTACAGGTCTTAGCCACCCCTGGACACTCACCCGGCAGTATGTGCCTCCGCGGCGACGGGCTGGTTTTCACCGGCGACACCCTGTTTGTGGGGGCGGTGGGCAGGACCGATCTGCCCGGAGGATCATGGACCGTCATGGCTCGTTCTCTCAGGGAGAAACTGGCCGTTCTCCCCGACGAAACGAAGGTATTGCCGGGACACAATTACGGCGCCGCCCCGACCTCAACGATCGGATATGAAAAGCGGCACAACCCGTATCTCAAATTTTGACCGTAAGGAGTTTATAAAATGACCGCTCCGCTTATCTCCACCTCCATGCCCGACTTGAACCTGGCAGGAAGAGGAAAGGTCCGGGACATCTACACCCTGGATTCCCAGCTGCTCATCGTAGCCACGGACAGGATTTCCGCCTTTGACGTTATCATGCCCAACCCCATCCCGGGCAAAGGCCTGATTCTTACTCAAATGTCGGCCTTCTGGTTTGTTCAGATGGAGGACATAATCGGCAACCATGTAATATCCGTCAATCCAGATGAGTATCCCGAGGCATGCCGGCCCTACCGGGATATTCTGACCGGTCGCAGCATGCTGGTGAAAAAGGCACAGCCACTGCCCGTGGAATGTATTATCCGGGGGTACCTGAGCGGTTCGGGCTGGAAGGATTATCTGCGCGACGGGACCGTTTCAGGAATTCGCCTGCCCGCGGGATTGAAGGAATCTTCCCGGCTGCCCGCGCCTATCTTCACCCCTTCAACAAAGGCCCCGGAGGGGGAACACGATATGGCCATCACCAAGGAGGAGACGGAAAACCTGATCGGCCGGGAATTGACGGCAAAGATCATCGCCGCCAGTATCGCCGTTTATAACCGGGCGGCCGCATTCGCCCTGACCCGGGGCATCATCATCGCCGACACAAAAATGGAGTTCGGCATTTATGATGGAGAACTTATTATAATCGATGAACTCCTCACCCCGGACTCATCCCGGTTCTGGCCTCAGGACTCCTATGAGGCGGGAAGAGGACAGCGCAGTTTTGACAAGCAATTCCTCCGGGACTATCTATTGTCCCTCCCCTGGGACCAGCGCCCCCCGGCCCCTAACCTTCCTGATGAGATAATCAGTAAAACTGCTGAAAAATATGAGGAAGCACTGCAACGATTAACCTCATGAGCCATCCTTATGAACCTTGACACATCCGCCCCTCGTTATTAAATTAGCGTGGATTTACCGCAAGCGCAACGTCCGGGAAAAATGAGATTAAGTCCAGAAAAGAGATTGAAACAAGTCCATGACAAAACGATGTTATTATGAAATTCTGCAAGTAACCCGCACGGCCACCGAAGAGGATCTCAAGAAAAGCTACCGCCGCATGGCGATGCAGTACCACCCCGACCGAAATCCCGGAGACCGGGAAGCGGAGGAAAAGTTCAAGGAAGCCGCCGAAGCATATGAAGTCCTCAGCGACCCGCAAAAAAGGGAGATCTACAATCAATATGGCCACGAGGGATTGAGCAGTTCGGGCTTCCAGGGCTTTTCCGGCAACGATATTTTTTCCAGTTTTGGTGATATCTTCGGCGACATTTTCGGATTCAGCAACGGGCGCTCCCGGTCACGAAGTTCTGCCCGGGCGGGGGCAGATTTGCGCTATGACATGCAAATCTCCTTCATGGAAGCTGCCTTTGGCCTCTCCCGGGATATCGATATCGAAAAGCATCAAAGATGTCATGAATGCGGCGGGACGGGATCGGCGCCGGGATCGGCGCCGGAAGTATGTTCGCGATGTCACGGCCGCGGTCAGGTGACCCAGTCCAGCGGCTTCTTCAGCATCAGCACTACCTGCCCTAATTGTCGCGGAGTCGGACAGACCATCTCCCATCCCTGCAAGAACTGCCGGGGCGCCGGCCGGGAAAAGGTCTCCAAAACTGTCCAGATCAAAATTCCTCCCGGTGTCGAAACGGGCTCCCGCCTCCGGCTGCGCGGGGAAGGGGAACAAGGGGAGCACGGAGGTCCCAACGGAGATCTTTATGTTTTCATCCACGTTGAAGAGCATGAATTCTTCCAGCGCTCCGATGACGACATCATCTGCCGGATTCCGATTTCCTTTGTCCAGGCGGCCCTGGGCGACAATATCGAAGTGCCGACCCTGGTAGGAACGGAAAAACTGAAAATTCCCCGGGGCACCCAGAGCGGCAAGATTTTCCGCCTGAAGGGAAAGGGCATTGCCCACCTGCGCGGATTTGGACGGGGCGATCAGGTCATTGAAACCGTCGTGACCATTCCGACCAATCTCAACCGGCGCCAGGAAGAACTTCTCCGGGAATTCTCCCGCCTCAGCGGCGATTAAATTCTCTTAATGACCCTTTACAGCAAGGCCCTAATAAGGTAAAAGAGTCGCCATCACTATTTTTTTATGAGGGAGGAATGGTACATGCGAAGAAAGATCCGCCGTTCAATATTACTGCTTGTGGTCGGCCTCTTTATCCTGACCGGTTGCGCCGCCGCGCTTGTCGGCGGAGCCGTTGTGGGAGCGGGCACAGGCACCTATCTGTTTATCAACGGAGAATTGAAGACCGACTATAATTACGGCTTTGAGAAGGTCTGGTCGGCTGTTGAAAAAACCGTGGCCACGATGCGGGGTACAGAAGTCGTTCCGGCAAAAGGCATCGGCACCGGCAATATCGATTCAGTGATCAACGGCGAAAAAGTACGTATTTCCGTTACCTTCAAAGAAAAAACCATTACCACGGTCGCCGTCAGGGTAGGAATGGTGGGAGACGAGACGGCTTCCCGGATGATTCAGGCCAATATCGCCGACACCCTGGCCAAGAAATAACAAATCCGGGAAATGATTTATCGTCTCCTGATTTCCCTGCTCTGCCTGCTCTTGCTCGTATGGGTTCCTCCCCTCGTCCATGGGCAGCAGATTCCCGTGCATCAATGGCCGGACACGCTTACCCTGTGCGGTGAACGGGTCCCCCTCGAGCGTCAGGACGTCTGGGAGATGATGGACCAGTCCTTTGTTTCGTCGGTTTATAATCAACCACAGGTGATTCTCTGGATCAAACGGGCCCACCGCTATTTCCCTTACGTGGAGAAACGGCTCCGGGAACGCAAACTGCCGGACGATCTCAAATACATCGCCGTTGTGGAAAGCGCCCTGAAAACCTATGTCACGTCAAGCGCCCAGGCCGTCGGACCCTGGCAGTTCATTAACGGTACGGGGAAGCGATACGGTCTCCGCAGCGACCGCTGGATCGATGAACGGTACAATTTCGAGCTGGCAACCAATGCGGCCCTGAATTACCTAACCGATCTTCACAAGGAATTCAAAAACTGGCCGCTGGCCATCGCCGCCTACAACTGCGGAGAGAACAGAATGGCCAAGGCCCTGAGCGCTCAAGGGGTCAACAATTTCTATGACGCTGACCTGCCGCTGGAAACAGAAGCCTATATCTTCCGTATCCTGGCGGCAAAATCAATCCTGTCCAATCCCGCCGCTTACGGCTATTCCATCCCGGCCGCAAAAAGGTATCCACCCTTTGAATATGACGAGATTGACCTTTCTTTACACCAGGAGATGTCCATAACAGCCATCGCCCGTGCTTGCGATACAACCTACAAGATCATCAAGGAGATGAATCCGGAGATCCGTCAGAATGCCCTTCCTTCGGGAAATTTCAAGTTACGCATCCCCAGGGGAAAAGCACTGGGATTCAATGCCCGTTTTAAAAAAGAACTGTCCCGGTAACAAGCCCGCCAACCCCAGTAACCGCTGCCATTACAGCAAATGTGCAGAAGTCTCTTTGCTTCACCTGAATATCGAAAAATGGTTCATACTTAGGCGGCTGTAGATATTACGTTGGATAAACATGTAGATTTCGTGTAAGAGAACGGCACGAATATACAATGGGAAAAACAAATTTTTTCATATACGGAGGTACAAAAAAATGAAGATAGCTATTGTTGGAGCGGGATCACTGGGCACGATCCTCGGGGCGCTGCTGGCCAAGGGCGGCCGCGACGTCACCCTGGTGGACGCCAATGTGGAACATGTCAATGCCCTGAATGAAAAAGGTGCTCAGATTGTGGGATTTCTGGAAATAACCGTCCCGGTCAAGGCGATCACCCCGGCACAAATGGAAGGAACCTATGACCTCGTTATTTACCTCGTCAAGACGACCTACAACCATGTCTCCCTCCCCCAGATTGTTCCCCACCTCCATGAAGAGAGTATCGTCCTGACGCTGCAGAACGGCCTCCCCGAAGACGCGGTGGCCGAATATGTCGGCGTCAAACGGACCATCGGCGCCGCCGTCGGCTGGGGAGCCACCTGGATCGGACCGGGGGTATCCCAGTTAACTTCACCGGATGACAAGATGACCTATGACATCGGCGAAATCGACGGCCGGATGACGGAGCGCCTGGAGAAGATCAAGGAGCTACTGTCTCCCGCCGGGATTCCCATCATCACGGACAAACTTATGGGCATCCGCTGGACCAAGCTCCTCGTCAACTCAACCTTCAGCGGTATGTCGGCGGCCCTGGGCTGCACTTACGGGGACATCCTCGACAACCCCAAAGCCCTGGAATGTGTGGCCCATATCGCCAACGAATGCCTCGCCGTAGTGCGGGCCCTCGGCGTCAAGCCCGAACCGATGCAGGGTGTCGACGTCGGAATCCTCGCCTTCCAGAACCGGCAGCAGATGAAAAAGTCCTTCATGCTTTACCAGATGGCCTTCGGCCCCCACCGCGCCCTCAAGGCAAGCATGCTTCAGGATCTGGAAAAGGGGCTGCCCTGCGAAATCAATACGATTAACGGCAAGGTTGCCGAAATGGGCCTTAAAGCCGGCGTCGCCACCCCCGTGAACGACAAGATCGTGGAAATCGTCAAGGCATGCGAGGATGGCAAACTCAAGCCGGAGATAGCGAATCTGGATCTCTTCGTCCTCCCCGAGGTGCCCGAGGCGCCCGCAGAGACCCCCGCCGCAAAACCGGTTGTGACTGGGGGTGAGGGAACGCGGCCGGCACGGAGCAAGATACCGCATCACAAAAGGATCATCACCTGCGCCATTACCGGCTCGATCCATACCCCTACCATGTCGGAGCATCTGCCCATCACCCCAGACCAGATTGCCCAGAACGCCCTCGACGCCGCTAACGCCGGGGCCGCCGTGGTTCACATCCACGCCCGGAATCCTGCCGACGGCATGCCCGTGGCAGATCTGAAAATCTTCGACGAGATCATCAACAAAATCCGGGAAAAGAACAAAGACCTCGTCATCTGCATCACCACCGGGGGCGGGGCCGGTATGACTGTGGAACAACGGGCCTCCGTCATCCCCCGTTTCAAGCCCGAGTTGGCCTCCTGCAACCTGGGGTCCATGAACTGGGGCGTCTTTTCCCTGGCCGAAAAATTCACGGAATTCAAATACCCATGGGAGGGAGCGATGATGGAGCTGGCCAAGGGCTATGTCTTTCAGAACACCTTCTCCGATCTCTTCACAATCACCTCCATAATGGCGGAAAACGGCACGAAGCCAGAGTTCGAGGTCTATGACATCGGCCACTTGTATAACTGCGGATATCTCCTGATGGCGGGCCACATCAAGCCTCCTGTATATCTCCAGTTCGTCACGGGAATCCTCGGCGGCATTCAATCGACGCCCTACGATCTCGTCAACCTCAACACGACGGCGGATCGCGTCTTCGGCCGGGGCAATTACCAGTGGTCAGTCATCGGAGCAGGGCGCAACGAATTCCCCGTCTGCACCCAGGGGCTGTTTTTGGGAAGCCACGTACGCGTCGGCATGGAAGATAACCTCTTCGTGAAGCGCGGCGTCTTGGCGAAGAACAACGGCGAGCTGGTGGAAAAGATGGCCCGGATCATGCGGGAATTTGATTTTGAACCGGCCACGCCCGACGAGGCCCGGGAAATCCTGGGGCTGAAAAAATAGGACAGGGAACCGCCCCGGCATGATACAAACATGCTCAAGCCGTCGGCAGTAACATTTGACATTACTCTTTGTCCGCCTCTTCCCGGGAAACCTTGACAGGTTTGCCGCGGGGAGGCGGATTTTTTCGTTTCCGGAAGGCCTTGCTATTTACCTGCCACATCCTCTTTTGCCTGCCGGCATTCCGCAATCACACTCTTCGGGATCAACCTTACGGCAATCCAGATCAGCAGGGGCAAGATGACCAAGTCGTCGAGATGCCCCACCACGGGAATGAAATCGGGAATCAAGTCTATCGGGGAAACGGCATATGCGATTGCGACCCCAAGCAATATTTTTGAAAGACGGGGCGTACGAGGGTGGCGAAGGACAAGGCGATAGAAGTCGATCTCCTGCAAGAAGCGTCCGATTAACCGGCGCGAATGTTCGAGTAACTTCATTTCTCCGACCTACGAAGATCGTCATGAATCAGTATTCTGTAGCCCCCATGCTCCCCCGTATGGTTGAAAAATCAACGGGCACCCAGGTATAGGCTTTGTTTCCATGCGCCCGGATGCGACCGATACCGGGAATAGGCACATTGATTCAAAGTGCTATTATTTTCAAGGAAAAAGTGGGGATAGAGCTGATTCTGCCATTACGGAAATTAACCCATCCCCAGCCCTCACCTTGAAGGGGAGGGAGTTATCGGTCTTGTTAGCTCCTTTGAGAGGGAGGGAGACAATTCTTTAGCCTGCCCTTAAAAGGAAGCGGGAATTAGATTTTGTGAGTTCATCAGAAATCGCCGGGGGGAATCTGGAAAAGCCCGGCGATGACGCCGTCAAAATATTCCGGCAGGTAGCGGTCCCATAACTTCACGGGTAGATCTTTTAATTCCATTTGGTTGGACAGGGGAAACAGGAAAAGGTAACGCATCAGATATTCGACGTTTTTTGCCAAATGCCCCCGGTATTGCTGGCGGAGGCGTTGGGCGATAATCCGGTCCTCATGCATGCACCGTCCGATCTCACTCTCCAGCATCTCCTGGTAGTTGGAGACGATGACTTCCAGATAGACGTCTTCCTCTCCGGAAAGGACAAAATCGGCAAAATTCCGGTCTGCCAGCGCCGGTGTGATACCCCGGCTTGCCATGACGGTATGGATGTTTGCCGGCAGGGGTTTCCGGATCAATTCGTCTTTGGGCGGAGTGATCCGAACCACGAGATTGACGGCGTTGTAACGCCCCTGATGGCGTTCCTCCTCGACGACTCGGCAATACCCGATATTATTTAGGGCCGTCCGGATCCGCACCAGTTCATCATCTTCCAGAACGACCTTCACGCCGGCTACGTCGTTGATGACCAGATCGGTTGCCCCTTCGATCTCACGCTGCCCTTTCAGATCTTCGACAAACCGCTCTTCTGCATCGAGAAACTCAGCGAGCATTTCCTCCGGGGAAGTAAGGAGGTATTCCCGGGGGATGCATAGCCGGCAGGCCCGCTCATCCGCCAGGGTTTCGGCGTGTCTTTTGATCGCATCAAAGATCCAGTCAATGATCCTTCGCGCCCCTTTTTCCGCCAAACGCCGGATGCGCTTGATCCGCCACGACCCGAGATAATCCGCTCCCCCTTCCTGACTTTTGAAAAACAGCATGGCCTGGCAGGGCGTTTCGCGGTAGAATCGTCCGGGATGGTCCTTATAGTCCCGGATCAGTCCCTCGATATGGGGGTTTAAGTAAGGCGGCCTGCAGACCATGGCGTCCTTGATTTCCCCTTTAAGGCTGATCCGCTCCTCCCGCAGGTCCGAGCCATGCAGTTCCCGGAAAAGACTTCCTGCAAAAACATGGAGATACCGGGACACAAAAAGCTGGTTGAAATGGACAAGACTGTTGATCAGGTCGCCGTCGCCGCACTGAACCTTGCCGTACATGGAGCGGCGGATAAGATCTTTCAGTTCCTGCCGGTGCAGATAACTATTGATGGTGATCACGGATTCTCCGTCTCAAGCCGGTTATTTTTTCTTTACAAGGGGCTTCTTTTTCTTTATATTTGAAAAACATCGCTTCAGGATTTACTTTCACTTCCTTCGACAAAGAGGATCTTTCACCATAACTTCAGATGTAGGGGCTTCCTCAATGGAAGATACCATAAACAAGACAAAATAGACAGGCATCAAAGAGGTGATGATATGGCACAGGATGAAGAATTGGACCAGGCTTATGGAGGTCTCGATATCGGCGGAAAGGTTCGGACTCTCAGGGAAAAACAGCAGTTGACGATCATGGATCTGGCGGCCAAAAGCGGCCTTTCCAGGTCCATGCTTGGAGAAATTGAATCGGGTGAGGTGACGCCCCCCGTCGGTGTGCTTCTCAAGCTTGCCAAGGCCCTGAATGCCGGAATGGCATACTTCTTTCAGGATACGGCAGTTGCGGACAAGATTTCCGTCACCCGCAAAGAACAACGGTTGCGAATCAGGAGGCGTCCCCATCATCACGAGGGGGAAGTGGACTATATCTATGAATCCCTGGAAACAGGCAAACCGGACAAGCACATGGAACCCCTTTTCGTCGAATTCCAGCCCATGGAAACAGGGGACATGATTTTTTCCACCCATGACGGGGAGGAATTTGTTTATCTCTTAGAAGGAAAACTGGAATTCAGATCCCACGAACGTACGGAGGTCCTCGCCCCTGGAGACGCCATCTATTTTGAATCCGACCTCAGTCATGCATTCCGGGGACTCGACGGTAAGGCGGCAAGGGCAATCGTGGTCGTCTGGAACAGGTTATAGGAAAGATTTGGGAGGCTGATTATGCTGGAAATCCGGTTTCACGGACGGGGAGGGCAGGGAACGGTTGTCGCCACAATTCTGCTTTCGCAGGCCTTCTTCCAGGCCGGCTATCAGGTGCAGAGTTTTCCCTTCTTCGGGGTCGAAAGGCGGGGCGCTCCCGTGGAAGCCTACCTGCGTCTGAATGCTAAAAAGATCCTTCTGAGAACCAATGTCACTGCCCCGGATCATGTGGTTGTTCAGGATCAGACCCTGTTGCAGAGTATCGATGTCACCCGGGGCCTTAAACCGGGAGGGTGGATACTCCTCAACAGTTCCGAAGCCTCCGCGGACCCGGGCCGGTTCCGAGGCTTCCGGCTTGCCTGGGTGGATGCGACCAGGGTCGCCCTGAGACACCAGTTGGGAAGCCGCACCCACCCCATTGTCAATACGGCCATGATGGGAGCCCTTGCCCGCATGTTGGGAATACCGCCGATGGAGGCAGTGTGCAGCGCCATCCGGGAAGAAGTACCTTCCGAACCAGATGCGAATATCGCCGCTGCCAGGGAAGCCTACGAGGAAGTCATGTTAGTTGGCGAGATATAACTCCGCTTCTAAATAACATAGGGGAGACATATGGAAACTGAAACAGGTCTGAAAAAATACCTCTTCATGCCTCGGACATCGGTTACCACGGAAAGCAACAAAACCGGGTCATGGCGTTTTCTGCGCCCGAGATACGAAGAAAAGACCTCTCCCTGCAGCACCGCCTGCCCGGTGGGGGAAGATGTCGCCCGGATCGAAATGCTCATCACCCAGGGGGCCTTCAAGGAGGCATGGGAAACGATCCTGAGAGAAAACCCCCTGCCCGGCGTCTGTGGCCGGGTCTGTTATCACCCCTGCGAAGGGAGTTGCAACCGTCGGGAATTTGACACCCCCATTTCCGTACATACGATGGAGCGCTTCCTCGCCGATACGGCCGCCCGGAATGAAACGAAGCCGGCCATGAAAAGGCTGTCCCCAAAAGGAAAGACCGTCGCCATTATCGGTTCCGGTCCGGCGGGGCTCGCGGCGGCCTGGTTTCTCAACATGCTCGGTTATGCAACTGAGATCTTCGAGTCCATGCCCGCGGCGGGGGGGATGCTGCGCTGGGGCATTCCCGCCTACCGGCTGCCGGCGGCTGTCCTGAGCAACGAGATTGCCCGGATCGAAAGCGAGGGGGCCCGCATCAGGGTCGGAGAGGCCGTATCGGCCTCCCGCTTTGAGGAATTGAAAGCCTCATACGATGCCGTCTTCCTTGGCTGCGGTTACTGGCGCGGCACGGCCCTGGATATTCCCGGCGAAGCGGGCGGGGGAGTCGAAGACGGGCTGTCATTCCTGAGGCAGCTCCGCCAGGGGGCAAAGCCCGACGTGACGGGAGTTTCCGCCGTTATCGGCGGAGGGAACACCGCTATCGATGTCGCCCGGAGCATCATCAGACTGGGAGGGCGAGCCGTCATCGTCTATCGGCGGCGGCGGGAGGACATGCCCGCTTTTGATGAGGAAATCGAGAGCGCCCTCGAGGAAGGAGTGGAACTCCGTGAATTGCTGTCCCCGGTCCGGATCGCCGCCGAAGGACCGAACTGCATACTTACACTCCAGCAGATGAAAGTGGAAGGACGCGACCGTGACGGCCGGGGCAGAATCGTTGCCGATGGGACCAGTCACACAGAAATCTCGGTGCAAAGGGTCTTCACGGCCACCGGCGCCGCCGCGGCGGAGGCATGGCATGAGCCCCCGCCTGCCAAAGAGGAGGGACAGCATCATCCCACCGCCCTGAGCCTGAGCAATTGCACCCTCCGGGAAGGACAGCATGGGAAGCCGATCATCTACGGCGGCGATCTGACGAATACGGTCAAGAACGTCACCCAGGCCATCGCTTCGGGCAAGCAGGCCGCCATGGCCCTGGATACTTATTTCCAGAGCGGCGCCGGCGCTGTCCCGGAGCGTCTTGCCGCCTGTCTGGTCGGCGAGGGGCCGTCTCTTTCTATGGAGATGTATATGAACGGCCCCCGGAGAGAGAGGAAATCCCACATCGTCTCTTATCGGGAGATCAACACGGATTATTTCCAGTTTGAACCCCGGGTAATTCAACCCCGGCTCCTTATCGAAGAGCGGACCTCTTCCTTCGACGAAATCGAGCTGAAGATCTCAGCCAATACGGCGATGCGGGAAGCGGGACGGTGCTTCAACTGCGGGCTCTGCAACGACTGCGACAACTGCTATCTTTTTTGCCCCGACGTCTGCATTCTGCGGGGCCGGGACATGACGGAACGCCACATCAATTACGATTACTGCAAGGGGTGCGGCCTTTGCGTCGCCGAGTGTCCCCGAAACGCCATGACCCTTGGCGAGGAGGAAGAATCATGAAAAAGGTCCTCGAAGGCAGCCAAGCCGTAGCGGAAGCGGTGCGTCTGGCCAAGGTCCAGGTGATTTCCGCATATCCCATAACTCCCCAGACCCATATAGTTGAAATCCTTTCGGATTATGTCACCACCGGCAAGATGGCGGCCAAGTATCTGCGGGTGGAAAGTGAACATTCCTGCATGGCGGCGTTGATCGGAGCTCAGAGTGCCGGGACCAGAACCTTTACCGCCACTTGCTCACAGGGACTTGCACTGATGCATGAACTTCTCCACTGGGCATCCGGAGCCCGCCTCCCCATTGTCATGGCCGAGGTGAACCGGGCCCTGGCGCCGGGATGGAATATCTGGAACGATCAGACCGACAGCCTCGCCCAGCGGGACACGGGCTGGATTCAAATGTATTGCGAGGACGGCCAGGAGGTCCTCGATACGACCATTCAAGCCTACCGCTTAGCGGAAAGAGTCAATCTGCCCGCCATGGTGGTCCTGGATGCATTTTACCTCTCCCATACCTACGAGCCCGTCGATGTCCCGGACCAGAGCGAAGTGGACCGTTTCCTTCCCCCTTATGAACCGGCCTTCATCCTCGATACGAAGCATCCCTACTCCCTGAGTCCCCTGGTGACGCCCACCGCCTACATGGAAATGCGCTATGAAATCGCCGCAGCCATGGATGACGCCCTGGAACAGTTTGACCGGGTAGAAGAAGAGTTTGCGAAGATCTTCGACCGCCGCTACGGCGCCGTGGAAGCTGTCAATTGTGATGATGCGGACATTATCTTTGTTACTTCCGGAACCGTCACCAGTACCGGCCGCCTGCTTCTGGAAGAACTTCGCCCCCGGGGAGAAAAGGTGGGCGTCCTCAAGATTAAATTATTCAGACCCTTCCCGGTAGCGGCCATACGCCAGGCCCTCGGAAAGGCAAAAAAGGTCGTCGTTATCGACCGCAACTTTTCCTTCGGAGCCAGCGGGATCTTCGCCCAGGAGGTCCGGGCGGCCCTTTGCAACCTTCCTGGCCATCCTCCCGTCTTCGGGTATATTGCCGGCCTCGGAGGGCGGGATATTACCGTTAAACTATTGGAAGAAATCTATTTTGACGTAAAAGGAAGCGCTGCGCCCAGGAAGGAAAGTATCTGGGTGGGGCTTCAGGAGGTGAACCGTGCAACTTGATGCCCTTGATAAGGAATTGATGTGTTCCGGCCATGTGGGCTGCCCGGGTTGCGGCGCCACGATTGCCATGCGCTTTGTGCTGAAGGCCTTAGGCGAAAAAACCGTCATGGTTTTGCCGGCCTGTTGCTGGTCCGTTATCGCGGGCCCCTTCCCTCAGTCGAGCCTGAAAATCCCTGTGATCCACACGGCCTTTGAAACGGGAGGCGCCACGGCCAGTGGTGTCCGGGCGGCCCTCGACATGAAAGGGGACACAGAGACGACGGTTATCACCTGGGCCGGGGACGGCGGCACCTTTGATATCGGTTTTCAGGCCCTGAGCGGCGCCGTCGAGAGAAATGAGGATTTTATTTACGCCTGCTATGACAATGAAGCCTACATGAACACGGGCATCCAGCGGAGTTCCTCCACTCCCTACGGGGCCTGGACAACGACCACGACCGGGGCGGACTGGAAAAAACTACGGAAGAAGAATATCGTCGAGGCCCTGGTCGCCCATCGCATCCCTTACGCAGCAACGGCCAATATCGCTTTCCCGGAAGACCTGATTCGCAAGGTGAAGAAAGCCAAGGCCATAAAAGGGTCAAAGTTCCTCCATATCTATGCAAGCTGTCCTACGGGATGGCGGATACCATCGGAGATGTCCATCAAGATAGCTCGTATGGCTGTGCAAACGAATATCTTCCCTCTCTACGAAGTGGAAAACGGCGTCAACTATACGATCAATTACAAACCCAAGGAATACCTCGTCCGGGAGTATTTCAAGCTCCAGGGCCGTTTCCGGCATTTGAAAGATACCGATCTCGACCAGATCCAGGATATGGTCAATGAAGACTGGGGGCTATTGCTGCGCAAGGCGGGGGAACACGCATGATTCCGGTTCTACTCCGGCAAATGATAATTATACGCCCATCCCCACCCTTACCCTCCCCTCGAAGGGGAGGGGATTAAAATATTTCATATACCCCTGAAAGGGATTGATAATACTCCCATGAAAGGGATGATAATACTCCTACTTCTCCCCCTTCAAGGGGGAGATTAAGAGGGGGATGGGGTAATTTGACGGAGTAGAATAAATTACAAAGGTTCACAAATCAGGTTCCTAAACCATAACCACCTGTCCCGCCTCGGGGTTTTTATGTGGCCGTCAGGGTGTTGTACACCCGTTCATTCAGGGGTGTCTTGATACCCAACTCCCGTCCGGCCCTGACGATGAAACCGGTAAAGATATCAATCTCCGTCTCCCTGCCTTTTTCATAATCCAACTGCATGGATGTTTTTGTCTCATAGGGAAATTGCCGGACCTTGTCGAAGCTCACCTGGGCAATGTCACTGGGGAGTCCGACCCCCTTGGCCCGGGCAATCTGTTCGACTTCCGCAATCAGACCGGTCAGTAAATCCCTGCCCTCGGGATCATCCATCACGGCGCCAAAAGGTTTCTTTAGCAAACAGGTAACACCTACGGCGGGACAGATGAACAGGAACTTCGTCCACAGGGCAATCCGGGAGGACGGCGTCAGCTCCGAGGCAATACCCGCCTCCTGGAATAGGGCTTCGATAGGTCGGAATCGCTCGACCGACCCGCCGTCGGGACCGAAAATAAGGCGACCGGCCGGGCTGACCTGCCTAATAACACCGGGAGATTCAATAAAAGAGGAAATGTAGACCGTTCCATAAAGAAAAATCCCCCGGGGCAGAACCCCTTGGAGACGCTCCGTGATATCCACCCCGTTGAGAAGGGGAATAATCACCGTATCAGCCGTGATGTTATCGGCAACCATACGGGCGGCCTGTTCCAGGCCATAACTCTTGACGGCGAAGAGCACGAGTTCGAAGCCTCCGGCCTCAGCAGGGTTATCAGTCGCCAGTGAGGGACGCACCAGAGATTCCCCGTCCGGCGTGATCAGAGTCATCCCCTTTCCCTTAATCGCCTTTAAATGCTCACCCCTGGCGATAAATACAACTTCGTGATCCGCTGATGATCCATACCGCGCTGCCAACTTCCCCCCAAAAGACCCGCCAACGCCGCCAATACCAATTATCGCTATTCTCATGAGACCTGCCTCCTTACCGATGTAGTTCCCGTCCATCTTATCGGACAAAATCCGATCTCCCTTGTCTTCATCTTCTTAAACCTCAATCCGTTTAAATCCCACTCCATATTCAGATTGTTCACGATAGAAGAAAAACATCCTTCTCTGTATATTACCATCTAAAGCAGGGAATAAAAAGACAAAAGAGCGGAGGAATCCATGAAGAAAATTTCTGAAAGAAACAAGAAATTCCTTACCAAAGCCGAGTACGCCAGTTACCTGGAGGCAATGAAGCAACATGCAGTCGATACCAGGATGGAAAGCGACGAAAATTAGACCGGATAAAAAAAATATGCACTATCTCTCAGACGGATAGATACCTCTAACAGCACGACAAAAAATCTGTCGCCAAGTAGAAAAAGGCCCCTTCTGGATCTCTATCCGGAAAGGGGCCTTTTCATTGAAGGAAGTTGACAGCTTCAGAAAACCATGCTAATCCGACGAACCTCAACAGGAAAACCTCTTGCCCCCGTAGCTCAGCAGGATAGAGCACCGGATTCCTAATCCGGGTGTCGTGCGTTCAAATCGCACCGGGGGTACCACTCTTCAGCCTTTCATATTTTTTGGCATGCCCTTTTTACCGCTATTTTACCGCTTTTGAAAGTTTTACCGCCCCCTTTCTACCTCCTATCGGTCTTGTTCTCCGCTGTAGAATTGCTTTCCGGTCCATGAAGAACAACCCCGTCTATGGTCTGGAGACTGTCCTACGTGTCGCTGTAGAGATATGCAGAGGCAAACATGACCTGGAGTTCATCCCCTTGCTCCTTTATCACTCCACGGCTGCCTGCGCTGGTCGTAGAGCATAGATCCTCATAAAAATCTTCTCCCCCTTGCAGTGCAGCGGGAACTCGGGTGGCCTCCCTATTCCCGGTGATCACTCTACAAAAACACCTTGTAGCCGATATTCAGAGCCTTCCCCAGGCGCTTCGCCATTTCCTTGCCGATGGGACGCTTGCCGTTTTCCATCTCGCTGATATGGCGCTTTTGAATTTACCCTCTTCTATTAATAGTTTTTCTCCCCTGATTCCCTTGCACAACCTCCGTTGTGTTGCATTGGGTTAGCTTATTGAGATATAACTAAAGAAGAAATCAAAATTGGTAAAAGTGAAGGAAAAACCATGAGAGTTCTTCTTATTTCCGCAAATAGCGAAAAGATTAATATTCTTCCATTACCCTTGGGCCTGAATTGTTTGGCTGTAGCAACGATAAACGCGGGCCACGATGTGCGATTGTTAGATCTTATGACGGAGAAAGATAACAGGCTGGCGATAGCAGAAGCCATTGAGTCTTTTCTCCCCGAAGTTATAGGGGTCTCCGTGAGAAATATTGATGATCAAAACATGGCCCCGCCGCGATTTTTATTGGATCAGGCAAGAAAAGTCATAGAGGATTGTCGAGCCTTTTCCAGGGTCCCAATTATTTTAGGTGGAGCTGGTTACAGCATCTTCCCGGAAAGTGCCTTAGACTATTTGAAAGCAGACATGGGAATACAAGGAGAAGGGGAAATAGCATTTCCCGTCCTTTTGGAGCGGATTCAACGGGGCGTCGATCTTATGGGAACGCCCGGACTTTATTTGCGTGGTGAGGGACTTCAGGGTGAGAGACAGTATGCTGAAGACCTGGATCAATTGCCTCTCCCTAATGTAAATATGTGGCCTACATACACTCCAGGAGATGATTTTGGGATACCTGTCCAGACGAGGCGCGGCTGTCCCATGAGCTGTAGTTATTGTTCTACAGCGATGGTTGAAGGACATTCTATCAGGCAGCGAAGTCCGGAATTTGTCATTGATAATATTGCCCGCCACGTGGATGCCGGATATACGAAGTTTTATTTTGTTGACAATACATTCAATATGCCCTTGTCTTATGCCAAAGATATCTGCCGTAAAATCATAGACAGCAAACTGGAAATATCTTGGAGATGTATTTTTTACCCAGGAAAAGTTGATTCAGAATTGATCCATTTATTAGCAATGGCTGGCTGCAAGGAAGTATCCTTAGGATTTGAGAGCGGTTGTGAGCGGATACTATGTATCATGAATAAGAAGTTCGGTCTGGACGCTATTCGCCGAACATCAGAAATGCTAAGGACATTTGGAATCAAACAATTGGGCTTTCTAATGTTGGGTGGACCTGGTGAAACAAAGGAGTCGGCAAAACAAAGTCTGGATTTCTCTGATTCGCTTCAAATGGATGCGATGAAAATTACCATCGGCATTCGTATTTATCCCAATACCGCTTTAGCAAAACTCGCCGTCACCGATGGTTTGATTTCTCCGGAAGATAATCTGCTTTTCCCGAAATTTTACATTGTTCGAACGCTTGAGAGGTGGCTACGTGAAACGGTCATGACATGGATGGAAAGCCGGCCCAACTGGATGACCTGATTTAGGATTATTTCGTGTTAAATCCTTTTTTGGAAGAAGTTATTTTTGGCAGCTCACCAAGAAAACAGTAAATTCTCTCGCTCCTCCACCGCCTTCTTCAACTTCAAGATCCTTGATTACCCTGGCGGCTGTAGCATCTCTGATGTTTTGGAGCTCTGCCTTCTCGAACATATCTCTAACATGGGATCTCTCAAATCCGTGATGAAACACTCCCTGGTTGTCCCCGTGGAATAATCCATCGTCAGGGTCAAGATCAGCGATGCACAAATAGCCACCGACGTGTAAATTTTTAGAAAGCTGCTTTATCAGGATTTCCGGTTGCTGAATATGATGCAAGGTCATGCTGCTCACGATCAGATGGAACCTTTCATGCAGGTCTTCACCGGCTTCCATATCAAGGTGTCGGGTAAATACATTGGTTAATTTCTGCCTGCTGATCTTGTCATTCAGGACATTCAGCATTCCTTCTGAAGAATCAATTCCTGTGACGGTATTAACAAAGGATTGAATTCTTAGCGTGATCAAACCGGTCCCACAGCCATAATCAAGCACATCCATGCTTTTGGTAAAAGTTATTTCCCTTCTTATCGCTAAAACAACATCATCGGCCAGTTTTGCTCTTCCCGGGTTTTCGTCCCATGATGATGCTTCCTGATTAAAGTTGCGATTCTTATGTTTCACGATGTTACTCCTTTTTGTAAATCATTGCCATACGGTCCTGATTCTCACTTGCCGCAGATCATCCCCTATCATAGGATAGCGGCAAAATCTGGCGGTGAGCATAGCGGAAACTTTCAAGATCAAGAATCCGCTGTTTCAACTCATCTGGTATGATTGCCTTTTTATTTTCCCGATAATTGAAGGCTTCGATCAAGCCATCACCTTCGGCGGCCACCTTCTGGAGCCTCGTTTGGTTATATCATGCAGAAGCGCAGCCGCAATCACAAGGTCCCTGTTGATGGTCACACCGCTTTTCAAATTGTCTGTGATCGCCAGGGAAACATTCATGACCTGTAATGAGCAAGGAATTGCTGTATCGACCCCTTGATATTTCATCGACAGTGTTGATTTGGATAGGGGGTTGAGCCTTTTCGGGTGTATTTGGCATGTTGTTTTCTCCTAACTTATGAATGTTCATCCATATCATGATTACTTTTTTATGGTCGTATCACTCTGAAACAAGCTTTTTCCCCAGATCAATGGCTTCCTGCATCACTTTTTCATTTAACTTAATCTTGCCGGCATCCATGGCGCTTCCATAGACCATACCGACAAGAGTGGCTTCTATGTATCCAAAGGCATCCTGAAATGTTCTCAGGGCATTGACGCATCCCGAATCAAATGGATCTTCACCACCATAGGTCATGGCAATAGCGATACGTTTGCCCTTGAAGGGATCACTCTGGTAAGCCGGCAAGGCAAAACATCTATCCATGAATATCTTGGTCTGAGCGGACATGCTAAACCAGTAAACAGGACTGGCAATTACCCATGCATCAGCTTCAATCAGTTTTGGATAAAGATCCTGCATGTCATCCTGAATGGAGCAACCCTTACTGTCTTTCTTCTGGCAGGTGAAGCAGGCTTTGCAGGGTGCAATATTCTTTTCTTGAAGGTAAATTGTCTCGACCTTTGCTTTGGCGGATTTTGCACCTTTGGTTATCTGATCTGCCAGAATGGCGCTATTGCCTTTCTTTCTTGGGCTTCCTAAAATTACCAGAACCTTCTTTACCATCGTGACGCCTCCTGATTGATTATTGTTTCTGCTCAGAGAACAGCTTGAATTCCAATTTCTGTTGACATATCCATTAACATAGTCATATCATTCATAAAAATCAACATAATTAACGGAGAAAATCAGCATGACCAAATTAGACCTTATCGAGGCTCTTGCCGGTAAAGAGAATCTGAACGAAAAACAGGCAAAAGACATCATCAATCTAATCCTCAAGGGATTTACAGATACGCTGAAAAAGGGAGATGCTATTAATCCAAGTAGCTGACATTCCGATAATCTGAAAAATAATCACTGCTGAATCTTGCCGGTGAAAAACATTATGAACAAAGCTGCATCAATTCCCATTTCTAAGTTTCAATGCACAGTTTGTATAATAGCCCTGTTAATTTTGGCCATGGTCTTTCCTGTAATCACAGCTGCGGCCGATGAAAAAAACCTTTGGAAAAATAAAGACACGTCTTTTGAAAGTCTGTGTCCCTTTTAAAAAGCCCGCTGATGAAACCGGTTCGTCAGGGGGCTTTTGATTGATTCCTATTGAACGCTTTCTTCGAATTGCACGTCTATAATCCTGCCATCCGATATTTCACAACGCGATGATTATCGGCGAGATTCGGGTGAATATTATTTTGAAAAGCTTTCCTTTGACATTTTCATGATATTGCTTTACGCGTATTCCAGGAAGCGGCAAGAGACGGTGGCTGCTTAGTCGGCAGCCAGATTTGACAACTGCCGCCCCTCTTGCCATAAGAAGCGGGTGGTCGAGTTCAGCGAATGGTTTCAGGTGGCGGCATATCCTCCATCAGAGGAATGCATCCTCCCTACCACAACAGCAACTGCGGTTTAGGCTAAAATAACCAGATGTGATC
>Ga0209749_1000117_pt1 | contig 137064 bp, 126 predicted proteins | sample EPASupsiteSAE347_FD_187267 | JGI IMG/M metagenome (GOLD analysis project Ga0209749, IMG submission 187267) | Bioremediated contaminated groundwater from EPA Superfund site, New Mexico - Sample SAE3-47 (SPAdes) (version 2) | ecosystem: Environmental > Aquatic > Deep subsurface > Groundwater >... | reverse complement strand
GATCAACCGTCGCTACCCAAGGTTCTGATCCGGCATGTGCTCTGGAATATAAGAAGAGGCATAACCACGTAAGAAAGTGGCAGGGGTAATCTCTTCCTGCTTGACAGTTAACAACCATATCAGGGGTTGCAACCCCTTGTTCTAAGCAGATTTGCAGCAATCGCTGAAATGTAACGCAAAACTTTTGTAAAGAAGCGTTGGACACACTACTCTACATCAGCCTGTTTATTCCGCCAGGATTGCTTCATCTTTCACTTTCTGCAAGTCTTCGGGATAGGTGCGCGACGCGATAAAAAAGAGGATGCCCGCCACGATCCCGAAGAGTCCGCAAAGCATAATGGCCGTGCCCAAACCTTCGGCGCCGCCGCCCAGCGCGTCGGAAACGAAACCCACGATGTAAGGCCCCCAGGCGCCGCCCAGCATGTACTGGGCAAAGATGGCCAGTCCCATGGAAAGCCCTTTATGCGCCACCGGCACGACATCCTGCGAGATGGCGGCAATCGCCGGCATCGCCATCGCCGCGCAGATGCCATATACACAGGCCAGTCCGATGCCCAGCGGGCTGAAGCCGGTGACAGTGATGACGATGATCAGCATCAGACCGCCCAGGATATAAGCCACCACCGGTATGTACATCCGTCCGCGGGGATTTTTTCTCTGCCAGAAATCGGCCAGAAAGCCGCCCAGCGGCGCGCCAAGGATGGCCATCAGGCCGATGCCGCCGGTGATCAAACCGGCTCTTGCTTCGGTAATATTCATCATGCGCATCATCAGGCTCGGCAGCCAGACTAAAACAGACGACGTCATAAAAACAGCGATACCCAGGCCAGGATAATACCAGCGCATGGTCGGCAGTTTCAGCACATCGGCGAGCGCGATAAAAAAGCTTTTCATGCCGCCCGCGGTATCCGGCTGTTCAGCCGTTTTGTAATCCTTCATGAAGAAAGCCAGGATGCCCAGGACCACGCCGGGAACGGCGAAGAAAAGAAAAGGCGTCCGCCAGCCGTATTTTACGGAAATGAGACCACCCAGAATCACGCCGGCCGCCGCGCCCAGGGGGATGGCAATATGAAAAATGCCCATGGCCCAGCCGCGCTTTTCCTTGGGATAAGAGGCGCTGATCATGGCGGTGCCGCCGGGGACAAAGCCCGCCTCCCCCAGGCCCACAAAGAAACGGGGAATCAAAACACCTGTAAAGTTTTTAGCCAGTCCCGTGGTGAACGTGGCCATGCTCCAGAGAATGGCCATCAGGGCGATTGCCTTCCGGCGGCTCCAGCGGTCAATCAGGTAGGCAATCGGAAAAGAAAAGAAGGCCATGCCGAAGATCAGCACGGTGGAAGCCAGGCCGCACTGGGCGTCCGTCAGCCCCAGATCCATTTTCATCGGCTGAAGAATGACGGAGAAGACCTGCCGGTCCATGTAGTTGATGATATACAGGAGGGTACAAACGATCAGGACATAATGGGCCCGCCAGCCGCCTGTCTTTAATTCAGAGGGTTCTTCGGGGTTATTCATTTGCTCCTCCTGAAAATTACATTTTCTTTCCCGGGCCGGACAGGCAGCGGTGATTCCGAGTTGACCCCGGAATGACTGCTGCACCGGCACTTTTTTATAACAGATTATGGAGTTTATTACTATGAACGGTTTTATAAGAGTATTTGTCCTGGTCATTCCGGTGTAGACCGGAATCCAGAATTATTTTTAACTGGACCCCGGCCTCCGCCGGGGTGACGACTGTCATGGAATCATGTCCAATGCTTGTTTTATTGTTGGACAGGTAATAATAAAAGCAAGCCGCTTTTTGAGAATGTGCAACGGGGAAAAAATCCGGCAATGCCTTGATCGGATTTGCCTCACATGATATGTCTTTTACATGGGAAAAACCATTATCCAGATTTATGAAGTCCAAAGACCCAAAGAGGCGGAAGCCCTGGCCGATCTGGGAGTGGATCATATCGGGAGCGTGCTGATTTCCGACGAGCGCTGGAAACAGCCGGCAATCAAAAAAACGGTCCAAACCGTTCAAAACAGCGGCGCCAGAAGCGGTGTCATTCCGATATCCAAAGACCCGATGAAAATATTTTCGGCGCTGGATTATTATCAGCCGGATTTTGTCCACCTTTGCGATGCGCTGTCCCCTTTCCCGGGAGATCGGGCCACGGTTGTGCACGACTATGACGCACTGCTGTCGCTGCAGATCGACGTCAAGGACCGTTTCCCGCAAATCGATATCATGCGCTCGCTGAGTGTTCCGCAGGCCGGGATGCGCAAAGCCGATGAAATTCAAAATAACATTCTGCGTTTTGTCGAATTATTCGCGCCGGTTTCCGATTATTTTCTCATTGATACACTTCTTGACGGCGGCTGCCAGCCGGTATCCGGGTATGTCGGCATTACCGGCATGGTCTGTGACTGGAAAATGGCCAAAGCCGTTATTGAGCAAAGTCCGATACCGGTTATTCTTGCCGGCGGGCTCGCCGGGGAAAATGTTTATGAAGCCGTCGTCTCGCTGAAGCCGGCGGGTGTGGACAGTTGCACTCAAACCAATGCCCGGGATCAAAACGGACAACCCGTCCGCTTTAAAAAAGATATGAAAAAAGTCAGACGCTTTGTCGAAGAAGTCCGGCGCGCCGACCGGTTTATTCAAAAAGACGAAAGTGCATGAATATGAAACTGGCCATTATCGGAGCGGGTCCCGGCGGCCTCTATGCGGCGCTGCGGGCGGTAAAGCAAAACCACCAGGTGGACCTTTTTGAAAAAAGAAAAGTCGGGGAGGGCATTGTCTGCGGCGAATGTATTTTTGACTCCCTGGGGATCATGCGCAGGCCGGGCAGAGGGTTGCTCCACCCGGTCGAGGAGATTGTTTTAAAAGGCCGCCGTCAATATTCTTTTCCCCTGGGCCGACGCCGGAAATTGTGGATGCTTGACCGCCGGGTCTGGCAGCAGGATCTGGCGGGTCTGGCGAAAAGCCTTGGCGCGCGCATTTATGAAAATGCCGGGATTACGCGGGAGCGCCTAAGGCAAATGCAGAAGGAGTATGACTGGATACTGGATGCCAGCGGCGCGCCGTCGGTGACATCCCGGCTCTACCGTTTTTCGGGTGATTATTTTCAGGAGTATCTTCTATCCTATCAACTGGTGCTTGCCGGTGATTTCAGCGCGCTCTGGCCGCGCATCAAGGTTGCTTTCCCCCCGGATCTGCCGGCCCGGTTCCAGCCCGCCTATTACTGGATTTTTCCCAAGGATGCCCACCGGGCCAATGTCGGCGTCGTCTGCACCGTGTGCGGCGCTCTGAACAGGGGTAGCCTCGATTTAAAAAAACTGCTGGCGGATATCCTGCGTTCGGAAGGTCTGACCGGTGCGACTGTGCTGGCAAAGGGAGGAGGCACGGGGCCAAGCCGGATGCTGCCGCGCCTCGTTTACGATAATATCATCCTGACAGGGGATGCCGCGGGCCTGACGTCCCCGCTGCACGGCGGCGGAATCGACATGGCCTGTTTAAGCGGCATTCTGGCCGTTGACGCTGTCACAAAAGGCCATCAGGGGGCCGCGTTTTACAGGGGAAAGCTGAAGCGGTATATGCGGGAGAAGGCTGCGCTGGAAAAGGTGGCTATTCGAAAAATGAGAACGCTGAATTTTGACGACTTTGACGGTCTTCTGTGCAATATCACATCCCCTGATATTTTTGTCCGCTTCAAAACGGCGCTACGCCACATGGATATGTTCTATCCGACAGTCAAATGGTTCGGCAGGAAAAAAGCGGAACCGGACTGGCCGGTATAAATGGAATGACGGTTGAATATCGTCATTCCAGGAATATCGGCAGCCGCCGTAGGACGCCATCTGATCGTCCAAGTCTTTTTCCGGAAGGTTCCGGCAGGGGGGCGGTATTTTCCACCGGCGGCCTGTCCCGCTTTTTCAGGTTTACGGACGTTTCTGTTTATTGACGGTTTGAATGGAAACGGCCGGATAATATGGCGCGCAAGGCTTTCCATGGCCTTTTCATCATCTGGCGATACGCGCTCACCGCAACAGGCATAGATCTTATTGAACTATTGTAGAGCCCTGTTTGGCTTCCCTGGCATATGATACCCGGATCATACCAGTAAACCGTCATATTTAATTTTTTCAAAAAATAATTTAATTCAAAATCAAAGGGCAAACAAATTTCCGTAATTTCACCAATCAATTTCTTTGCCGCCTGCTTGCTGACGATATAACCATCTACGGTTCTTGTTTTTCCCGGTTCTTTCTTATAAATATGATCATTAATTCTAATGGATTTGGATAGATTCGCATCATCCAGAATGGGGATCGAATAACTGCTGCCAAAAAAGACAAAATCAAAATCCGGCGGCGTCTGCAAGAGCATTCCTTCTATCTTACCGGAGAAATCATCGGGTAAAATGGCGTCGTCTTCTAAGACCATTTGATAAGTCGTATCATCTTCTGAAATTCGTCTTAATGCTTCCAGATGCGATAACGAATTGCATATTTCACTTGCCTTTAAATCTCTGGCAACCGGAACATATGAATATAAATTCCCGGTTCTCTCTTTCCACAAGTTCTTATTATATTTTATGGAGACATTCTTCAAATCCAATGTGTCTCTGTCATATTCATCAATAAAAAAGGGATTAAAACCAGACAGTTTTGAATCTAAATATGCTTTTCGTTCTTCTAATTTCTTATAATGGACGATGTAAATATTCATTTTGTATCTTGTTCCTCCAATATTCTATTCTTTTGTTGCAAATTAAACCGGTTTCTTTCCTCAGGCGGACAGGAACTCAAAAGGGTGAGACGGGGCCGACCGGTCACAGGGCTTTTATCAATCGCTACGCTTGTTTCGTAAACATCTTGAATGTTTTTTTCGACGATGACCTCTTCGGGACTGCCCAGACAATGGATCTGGCCGTCGCGCATTAAAATAATCCGGTCGCAATACAGGGAGGCCAGATTGATGTCGTGCGTCACGGCCACAACCGTCAGCGAGCGGTTCTTGTTCAGGGACCTGACGAGATCAAAAAAATCGACCTGATGTTTAATATCCAGGAAAGCCGTCGGTTCGTCCAAAAGCAGAATTTCCGGCTGCTGGGTTAGCGCCCGTGCAATCAGGACCCTCTGCTGTTCTCCGCCGCTTAATTCGGACATGCCGCGGTCCTTCAAGTGAAGCGTGTCGGTCATCTCCATGGCTTCACGGGCGATGCGGAAGTCCGTCTCTCCTTCGAACCGCCATTTGTCAAGATGCGGCGATCTTCCCATTAAAACCATTTCATGAACGGAAACGGGGAATACCATCTGAAAATCCTGGGCGACCACGGCAATCGTCTTGGCCAGAGCATCCCTTTTGATCGTATTGCCGGAGATGCCGTTGATCCGCACCTCTCCTTCCTGCGGCTTCAAAATGCCGTCGATGACTTTCAGCAGCGTTGTTTTTCCGGAACCGTTGGGCCCGATGATTCCCATAAATTCACCCTTCCGGATATCGCAGGAAATGTTTTTTAAAACCCAGTGGGCGTCATACCGGAATCCGATCCGGTCTAATGTGATGATGGGCATGGATCAGGCCCTCCTGCGCAGCAGGTAAATAAAGTAAGGAGCGCCGCACAAGGCGGTGATGACCCCCACCGGCAGCTCGGCGGGAGCAATGAGTGTTCGGGCGAAGGTATCGGCGACAATGAGAAATGCGCTCCCGAATAAAACGGAGGCGGGTAAAAGCAGCCGGTGATCGGCGCCGAGCAGCATTCTCATCATGTGGGGAACAATCAGGCCGACAAAGCCGATAATGCCGCTGACCGATACGGCGACGCCCGTGATGAGCGAGGCGGCCAGCAGGAGAATGATTTTCGTCTGTTCAACAGGCACGCCAAGCTGTTTGGCTGTTTCCTCGCTGACGGCAATGAGATTCAGATGTCTTGCGTAGATGAAAATCACACTGAACCCGAAAATCAGGAACAGGCCGGTCAGGAGGATTTCCCGCCACCCGGCAAGACTCAGGTCGCCCATCAGCCAGAACATGGCATTATGGAGATTTTTATCACTGGCCGTGGCGATCAAAAACATGATGACCGCGGAAAAAAAAGCATTGACGATGACGCCCGACAAAAGCAGGGTGGTGGAGTGCAATTCCGTTTTTGTCCGGGCAATCCCGTAAACCAGAAAAATCGTGACCAATGCCCCGAGAAAGGCCGATCCGGAAATGACCGGAGCAAATCCGATCCCCAGCAATAAGACCCCCAGTGCGCCGACAGCGGCGCCGCTGGAAATTCCCAGAATATAAGGATCGGCCAGGGGGTTGCGCAGCAGGCCCTGAAAGACAACACCGGCGGCGGCCAGAGCGCCGCCGACGATGCCCGCAAAAACAATCCGGGGCAGACGGATGGAAAATAAAATCGTCTGGTCCGTTGAAGACAGACAGGCAGAGGTATCAGCTCCCCCGGATGCCAGCCATTGGAGAACGGAAAATACGTCAATGGGGCTTGAGCCGAAGAAGAGCGACGTCAGACCGACCAGCAAAACAACGGCCAGCAGAAAGCAACTGACGCGGACCACTCCGGCGAAAGTGACCACCTGATGCATTTTGCCCTTTTTACCGGACAGGATCACAACCGGTAAAAATAAAATAAGCAGTATCAAAAAATATTTTAACATCTCATCCTCGGGAGAAGGTCAAATACAAAAGAGGCCAATCCGGCTGTCAGGCCCGCCCAATCGCCGGCCAGCCAGCCGACAACGGCCAGCGCGACCATGACCCAGACGAGATGATACCGGGAGCGATGGGCATAAAATATTGCGGCCAGGCCGCCTTCCGGACGGGCATAAGGGATGACGGCCATCGTGACAAGCAGAGTCGAGCGGCCAAGTTCGGGCTCACCGATTTTTACCGATGCCGGCAGCGGGCATATCGTTAAGAACTGAACCGCGGCGAGAAATTGTTTCATCATGTTGATTTCGAAACCATCGCTTCTTCAAATGTTGCCACTTCCGTCAGGATGCGCACCGCCGCGTCCACAAAATTCATGGCCAGTGCGGCGCCTGTGCCCTCACCCAACCGCAGGTCCAGATCGATCAGCGGTTTTTTACCTAAAATGTTCAAAGAAACCCGGTGGCCTTTTTCCATACTCCGGTGCGCGGCGATCATATAGTCGGCGGAGGCAGGTGCAAGCGCGTGGGCAATCAGCGCGCCGGCCGTGGAAATGAACCCGTCCACGACCACCGGCTTTCGCAGCGAGGCGGCGCCAAGGATGAGCCCGGCGATCCCCCCGATTTCAAATCCCCCTACCTTTGCCAGTACGTCCAGTCCGGCATTTTTCCGTGATGTCTTCTTCGGTCATCATCCGGTTGTTCTGCCCGGCTTCATAGATAAGATTATTGACCCACAGGGTCAGGCAATCCACCAGAATCACCCGATGCACCCGGTCGGCGCTCACTACTCCGGCAACGTCCCTTTCTTCTTCAATGGTATCCCAGGCCGCATGACTTCTGGCCTGCTGATGCTTTTTGCAGCGTCCGGCCATTTCTTCATCGATCACCGGACAGGTTGCCAGATAGGCCCGCGGACCGGGAAGGGCTTCGGCCTGTTTTTGCGCATAACTGCTTTTACCGCTGCGGCTGCCGCCGGTGATGAAAATAATTTTCGCCACAGTTCATCTCCTTCGGATTTTCCCTTAAAACGCAAAAATCCCCGGACCTGAAAAGTCCGGGGATGCCGTATTTCATCCGCAACAGCCATCAACGATGCCTTGACTACGTCCTCGGTAGTTTAAAACAGCATCATTCATCAGGCAGGTCTTCTGGCTTCCGGATCAACCAATTGTCGCGCCTTCCCATCTTCAACAAACAGTGGCCTTAAGCGACGCTTGTCCCCGGTTACAGCGGCGGGCCCACGACGGACTTGCACCGTCTTCCCTGACAACCCCTGCGGGTAACCTGATTGTGAAAACACCTATATGAAGATTGACGCTTTGTCAAACAATGAAAGCAACCATAAAGAAGTTCTTATCAATAGAGAGATGAACCTGGAGCCGGATATATAACCCTGACAGGGGTTTTTATCCGCCCTGCAATATGCCGGTTTCTCATCCGTAAATTCTATGGAGACAATCCCCCGCACCTGGAAATCTGATGCGGGGGCGTCTCCATTTGTTCTATCTTTTTATCCGATGCTTGTCCGGCAGTTATGACTTCACCGGGAATATGCCTTCCACTGCCATGCAAAAGTTAAGCGGCAGGTAAGGCTGCCTGTTCTCATGCCCCTGGCCGCCGCCGGTCGCGGATAGCGCCTGGTCGGCGAAGGTGGCATCCAGTGTGGGATTCGTTTTGTACATTAATCCCTTGTCGGCATCCTTGTGAATGGACGGATACAAACCGGTAGGGATATTCGTCGTGGCGGCATTGTTTGTCGTGATCATATTGTGGTTATGATTGGCTATTTGCAATGCGGTAAGGGTGATGGTTTCTTTGCCGCCCTTTGCCGCTATGGCATAAGGGGACAGGTTTACTCCCTGGCCGAAGTTGATGGGAATCCGGCCCATCAGGTTGGGAACCCCAACGGTGTTTTGGCCGTCCCCGCCATAGATGGTGCCGATCACGGCCAAAAGCGCCTGGTATTGCTGAGCAGGCAACACCTGACCATCACAAAAAACCCAACCAATAGGGGCATAATCAAAACCGAATATTCGAACTTCACCGATATATGGATCTGACATGGTTTTCTCCTTTTATTTCCTGATGGTTTATGACTGCTGCGGGAAATACCCCGACAGCGCAATGATGAAATTAAGGGCCAGATACGGCATTCTATTATCGTGTTGAGCGCCGCCTCCGATACTCCCGATCACACCGCTGATTAAATTGACCTGTTGTGTAGGATCGGAGGAAGCCGGAGCGTAAAAATTATCACCCGCCGGGGTTATGGCCAACACATTCCCCTTAAGTGTTACATTCTGCGCTGTATTATTGTCTGCGTTAAGCGCGTGGGTATGAACGGGAAGCTGGGCGGTGGCGATAGTCTCCATCTCCGTGCCAACCTTGCCGCCGATCACCCGTGGTGTTAATCCCGTTCCCGTGCCCTGGTGAATGGGAGCGCGGCTTCGTAAATCCGGCAGTGCAAAGTCGGTGGCGCCGTTTCCACCATAGGTGGTTCCCAACACTGCGAAAAGGGTATCGAATCCCGAAATCGGCAGCAGTGTGCCATCGCAAAAGTGCCAGTCCTCGGGGGCGTAATTCCCCGCAAAAATTCTGATTTCTCCTACAAATTGATCTGACATGATGATCTCCTTACATTCTTTCAGTCCTTGTTTCCCGACCGTCTAAGATCGTGGCGGGTAAATTCCTGTCGTCGCGATGCAAAAATTAATGACCAGACTGGGTTGCATATTGTTGTGGGATTGCCCACCGCCGGTGGTTGAAATGACGTCGGCACTCATGGCCGCCAGATTTGCCGGTGGCTGGTAAATGGGGTCGGTGGCATCGGTGGACGTGGCCAGCGACTTGGTATTCCCCCCTTTAAACGCATCGCCACCAACGGTCGTGCCAAAAGCCGGATGGTTGTGGGCAGGCATTGTATCGTTCGTGAGCGCCACGCCTTCACTTCCGCCCATTTGCCCAATGGTATACCCCGTCCCCCTGTGCAGAGGGACACGCCCTCTCAGGTCCGGTAAGTTGAAGTTCGTTCTACCATCGCCTCCGTACCTTATTCCGAGCAATGTATACAAAGCATTATTCTGACTGATTTGCAGCAATGCCCCGTCGCATCGAGCCCATCCCTGGGGCAGAATACCGAATCCAAACAGCCTGATTTCTCCTAAAAAGGGATCTGCCATAATACCTCCTTTGCCTCTGGTTGAATTTGTTAAAACGCAAAGAATCCGCACCCGTAAGATACGGCCTTAACTACGCCCCCACAGGGGGTTGGAAATATGCTTGACGCGGCCAATGTCGTCAACACCATTAAATGTCGGACTTTGGCCATACCCATCCGGAACTGACACAGAATGCACTCAACCTGACCCTTGGGGTGTTCGTTTCGCTTCGCACTAAAACTTTGGGATGGTTATATGTAAAATAATCTCTTATATCTGTCAATAAGAATAATGAAGTAAGTTGAAATTGTTTGCAGCAAACAGCCGGATCAATCCATCATGGGAAACGATAGGATTTTCTCTTGGGAAAGAAAGAAATCCATGTTATAAAAAAAACACAATCGGAAAAACTGTATAAAAATGCATCATCAACCTCCTGATGAAAGTTATGATGGATACGTATCCCGCTTCACACATGACAAATAGGATTGATGCCGACACCCTGCAACCAAAACACCGTTCTCAACAGGTTGTGAACGAGTGCATGGCGGCGTTAAAAGCCGATGAGAACGATTTTTCTATCTGGCTGAAAATGTCCGACACCCTGTTGAAACAGAGGGATCCGGCTTTTTATCCTCTCAGTCTGGCCTGCTGCGAAAAATCATTGCAACTGCATGCCGGCAATCCCAAAGCCTTCATTAAGAAAGGTACCATCCTGAAAAAGCTGGGCCGGCAGGAAGAGGCCATTGCGGCTGTTGAACGGGCACTGGATCTTGCCCCGAACCTGCCTGCCGCCCGCTTTACGCTGCTCGACATCCTGTGTCCGGTGCTGTATGAAAAAGAAGAAGACATCGCATCATCTCGCACAGCCTATGCCAGGCAGCTTGGCAAACTGGATGAATCCGTTGAACTTTGCAGCCAAGACACAATTGACAGGGCGGCTCAGGCGGTGGGCATATATCCCTTTCATCTGGGTTATCAGGGCTGTAACGATAAGGATCTGCAACGTCGTTACGGAGAACTGGTCTGCCGCATTCAGGCCGCCAGATACCCGCAATGGAGCATCCCTGTTCTCCCGCCTCCACATGCCGTTGACGAACCCCTGCGCGTCGGTTTCGTGTCCGGCTTTTTTCATTATCATGCCACCTGGAAAGTCCTCACCCGAGGGTGGCTGCTGGCTCTGGATAAAAAGCGTTTCGCTCTTTATGGATATTACACCGGCGACCGCCCCGATGCCTGCACCGGCATCGCCAGACAGGCCTTTACCCGTTTTGTGGAAAACGATTTTTCCCTGGGGAGCCTTTGCCGCAAGATACTGGCCGATAAACTCCACGTGCTGATCTTCCCGGAAATCGGCATGAACAGTTTGACGATGCGCCTGTCGGCTTTACGCCTGGCTCCGGTGCAATGCGCCTCCTGGGGGCATTCCACAACCTCCGGATTGCCGACCATGGATTATTTTCTCAGCAACGACTTGATGGAACCGGCAGACGGCGACGGACATTACACGGAAACTCTGGTCCGTTTGCCCAATCTCGGCATCCATTATTCGCCTTTGGATATAGAAGCCATGCCACATCGCACCCTGCCGGGATTAAAAAAAGATGTCGTCCGCTACCTCTGCATCCAATCCCTGTTCAAATACCTGCCGCAATACGATGACATATTTCCTCGCATCGCCCAAAAGACGGGAGATTGTCAGTTTTTATTTATTACCGACAGAATGTCAAAACCGGTCACTAATATTTTCCGGCGCCGTCTCAAAACCGCATTCTCCGAATATGGCATGAACAGCGAAGATTATGCTGTCTTTCTCCCTAAGCTGGACGACGATGCTTATTTCAGCCTTCACCGTCAGGGAGATGTTTTTCTGGACAGCATTGGCTGGTCCGGATGCAATACGACCCTGGAAGCCATTGCTTGCAACCTGCCGGTGGTAACGCTGCCGGGTTCCCTGATGCGCGGCAGGCAAACGATGGGCATCCTTAAAATGATGGGCATGACCGCCACCATCGCTGATTCCGTGGACCGTTATGTGGAGATTGCCGCCAAACTGGGCACGGACTGTTCATGGAGAAAACAAATCCGGGAACAAGTGGCAGCCAATAAATATAAACTGTATGCCGACAATAAATGCATTGAGGCTTTCGAAGCGTTTTTGGAAAAGGCCGTGGCTGATGCCCGGCAGCACTGGAGTCGACAAACGATATGAACCCCTTCGGCTTAAACATCCAATCCGTTATATCACTGCCGGGCTATGCCGACACCGGGAAAGAACCCGATGTAATGATACGATATGGGACGGTCCCCGATGCGCTTCCCTGCGCAACGATGATAAGAGCCTGTACGCAGACTCGCCCCGGTCAGTTCCTGCTCAAACTGGATCATATCGCCAAATACCTGGTGGAGAATGGTAACTGTATTACCATTGACCCTGCCCCCGATGTCACGGATGACGACGTTCGCCTTTTTCTGATGGGTTCCGCGTGGAGCGCCCTGCTTCTTCAGCGCGGCCTTTTACCGCTGCACGGCAGTGCAATCCGTGTGAAGGACAGCGCCATTGTTTTGGCCGGCCCCACCGGCAACGGTAAATCCACACTGGCCGCGGCCTTGATGGAACAGGGCTTCTCTATCATCGCCGATGAACTGTGCGGCCTGGTTGTTCAGGAAGGACATCAGCCGATGTTGATGCCCGGATTCCCTCAAATCCTGCTGTGGGAGGACACACTCGAAAAGATGGGAAAGGACATCCGGAAATTGTCCCCCGTGCGGCCGGGCATGAAAAAATTCATCCTGCCTCTGGGAAATGCTAATACCCGAGAGCCGCTTCCATTGGACCAAGTATATATTCTCGTTGCAAATAACATAGCCTTTCCTGATATTATTCCTCTCCGAGGAGTCAACAAGATCCATGCCTTAATGGATTGCACCTATCGTGCGCACCATGTAGCGGGGCTTGGGTTAAGCATGCCCCACTTTAATCAATGTTCGAACGCTGCTCATGGTATAGTTGTAAAGCAGGTGGATCGCCCTGAAGCTTTTTTTGACATCAACGATCTGGCCAGACGGCTTATGGAGGATTTTTGATGAAAATCCCGACAGGAAATATCATATGGCTGGCCTCTTATCCCAAATCCGGCAATACCTGGTTTCGAGCTTTTTACACCAATTTAATCCAAAACAAAGATGCGCCCGTTAATCTTAATGAACTGGGACCTCGTTATATGGCAGCCAGCCGAAGCCTTTTTGACGATTATACCGGCATAGAATCATCCGATCTTTCACGGAATGAAATTGAACAACTTCGTCCTTTGGTCTATGAAACCATTTCACGCGTGGAAGGAAAAAATGGAAATCCAATCTATATGAAGATCCATGACGCCTTCACAGTTACTGATGAAGGAAAACCTATAGTGTCCCTCGAAGCTACAGAGGGAGCCATTTATTTCCTTCGAAATCCCTTGGATGTAGCAGTTTCCTTTGCCCATCACAGTGCCTGCGATATTGATACCATCATTGAAAGAATGGCTGATAAATCCTACTGCTTTTGTCCATGGCCGAACCGACTGGTCAATCAGTTTTCTCAGTGGCTGTCGTCTTGGAGCACCCATGTAACAAGTTGGGTGGAAGGCCTGGAAGGACGTTTACACCTGATGCGTTATGAAGATATGGTGCTCAAGCCACTCGAAACCTTTACTGATGCCGTTCGTTTTGCCCAACTGCCGGATAACCCGGCACGCATTCAAAAAGCCCTGATCTTCAGCAACATCAAAAAAATGCAGGAGCAGGAAAAATCATTTGGTTTTAAGGAGAAATACTATAAAGCCAAGAACTTTTTCAGGAAAGGGGAAATAGGTTCATGGCGGAAAGTCCTGACCGACCGGCAAGTCCAACGGATTATCCATGACCATCATATTGTTATGAAACGGTTTGGATATTTAAACGACAAATATGAACCTTTGTTTTAGCTGTTTTTGATCGTGGGAAGTATACTTCCCGTTGGAAATTTCATATCACAAAAGAGAGGATCCGATGATTAATTCACCTCATAATCGCATTGATTTTGGGACATCATTTGCGGATTTCAAAGACAATCGACTGACTTTTTCTGTTTCCAGCCGGAAGATCCGTTCAGACATCGACATCATGGATTATTTGACTGTTTTCTATATATATTGCGATCCCAGGCAAATCAAAAATGTCTTTGGCAGTACAAACTATTACTCCAGATTATATGGAGGCCGTCAGGCCAGATACCAGTACGAATTAACCGAGAATCATCTGGCGCGAATGGCGGAAAACGGTATCCATCTGTCCCTCACCCTGACAAACCATTTCTTTGATGAAACCGCTTACCGGGAAAGCTGGCCATTGTTAGAAGCTTACCACCAGAAAGGAAATTCCATCATCTGCACGAGTGATGATTTTGCGGTCCACCTGAAACAGGATTTTCCCCTCTATGAACTAAGAGCCAGCATCATTAAAAAAATCGACACCACTGACAAAATTAACCGCACTCTGGAAATCTACGATTCATTGACGCTGCCCATGGACAAGAATGATGATGACGAGTTTTTAAACAGCATTCGGGAAAAACAACGGATTACTTTATTTGGTAATGCCAACTGTGCATACACTTGTCCGGCACGAACCTGCTACCTGGGATTTTCTCAAGAAAATTTCGGGAAACCGGTGACATCCGTCTGCTCTAAAGGCAAAGTCCAACGCCTGGATATGGGACACGTTTATTTTAATGTGAAAAAATTGGCGGATATGGGATTTACTCACTTCAAACTGGTGCCGCTGGCACCCAAAGGGTCCATTGCGACATGCCGGAAGCTCAGTTGGAAAAAAGGATATCTGATCAAACCTATCAAACAGAACAAAGAAGTGTATTATCTTTGTTCCCATCCCAAATGCGGACGTACCTGGCTGCGTTTCATCCTGGCCAATTACCTGAACCTCCTTTACAATCTGGAAATGGTCATCAATCTGCATTCATTCTTTTCCGTGATGCCCACAGATGATAATGATCCTCTCAGCGGTATAGGCGTTTATCGCTTCCAGGAAGATCGACGTTTCCCTCTTCTGCTTGCCAGTCACAATTCTTATACGGCGGAGCAGTTTAACAGGAACCCGTGTTCCCGCATTGTTTTTATGCTCCGGTCCATTCCGGATGTAGTTGTCTCCGACTATTTTCATCGTTCTCACTTCATGAAATGGTTTTGTGGTGGGCTTAAGGACTTTATCCGGAGTCCCCGGGATGGATTTGCCAAGTACTGTCGTTACCTGAATTCATGGTCACCGATCATAGAAAGCGGGCATCCTTTTGTTTTGACCTATGAGATGCTCCACCAGAGAACTGAAGAAACCTTGTCAGAATTGTTGACTTTTCTAAAAGTTCCCGTTGACACTGTGTTTCTGCATGAAGCCGTGCAACGATCCTCTTTTAAAGCAATGCAGGCGATTGAAAAAGAAAACGGTATGCCCCGCCGCCAGGTGGAACAGGACGACCCTGAAGGCCAACGGGTACGCAAGGGTAAGGTTGGGGGCAGCGCCGATTACCTGGACCAGGAAGATATGGATTATATCCATCACGCCTGCAAATTTCTGTTAACAGATTCATCCAAAAAACTGTTACGGCATTACCGACTCTGGAACGACTGAGGCAAACGAAATAAACGGGGATGAACAATGAGTTCAATTTGCGGAATATTTAGTCGCAAAGAACAACCAATGCCGCCAGAATCGATCACGGCGATGATTAAAACCTTGAATCACTGGAATGGAGACAGAACAGGCATCTGGCAAAATATTAAAGGCACGGTCGCGCTGGGCAATATATTGCTTTGCAACACACCGGAATCCCTTGCCGAAAACCTGCCTTTTCACCATCCATCTTCCGGCCTGACGATTACAGCGGATGCCCGCATCGATAATCGAAATGATTTATGCCACCTGCTGGATATTCCTGTCCAAAAACAGACCATTATTCCTGACAGTCAACTGATTTTAGAATCCTATCAGAAGTGGGGCCGGGACTGCACAGCGCACCTGATCGGCGACTTTGTCTTTGCCATCTGGGATGAAAAGGAAAAAAGGTTATTCTGCGCCAGAGATCACCTTGGTGCAAAACCTTTTTATTACTTTGCCGGCGATGACTCATTTATTTTTGCTACAGAAATAAAAGGAATTTTCAAGGTCAACCATTTATCACGCACGCTGGATGAACAATGGATCGCGGATGTACTTACCGCCCTGATCGCTGATAAGGAATATACAACCTATCAGCATATTCGGCGCTTGCCCCCCGCCAACTGGATATCCATCTCCCCTGGAGACATTAAGAAAGAAAGCTATTGGAGCCTTGACCCGGAAAAGGAGAGCTATCTTCATTCGGAGGAAGATTACGTGGAGACTTTCCGCGAAAAACTTACGGAGGCTGTGCGCTGCCGGGTGAGAAGCGCATTTTCCGTAGGCTCCGAATTGAGTGGCGGGCTCGATTCTTCTGCTGTGACCGCCTTGGCCGTCCGGCAGGCGGAGGCACGGAATTTAAAATTCATGGCCTTTTCACATGTGCTGAGCGAAGCAGACCGGCTCAAGGCCGAATCCAAGAAGGATGAGAAAGAATTCCAGGACATGCTCTGTCGTTATGCCCGGATTAACCATGCCTTCAGCATTTCAGCCCAGGACCACGGGGTTGTCAAAACCCTGCAAAACTCTCTTTTGTTGCAAGACGGCCCCAACCATCGGAGTTATGGTTATTTTACAGATGTTCTTCATGAAACCGCTGCCCGTGAGGGCGCCCGCACCCTGCTCTCCGGTTTTGGCGGTGACGAGGTAGTCAGTTATCACGCAAGGGAGTACATGAACGAGCTGGCACACCGGAGAGCGTGGCAAAACCTCTGGGAGGAATTCCGGCAATATCCGGCACCCGAAGAAAAAACGCCCATCAAGTCTATTCTTTTTAGAATAGCCGGGGAATATTTACCGCGCTTGAAAACAGCCAGCCTCCTTATCCGGGACAGGATCATGGAAACCAAGCAAGCGCTCCCTGCCCGACATCTGGAATTGTTTCCCATCGCTCCTGAATTTTATCAGGCCGCAGCGATCCGCCATCGATTGGTTTCCATCCCGCGACAGCGATCCAGGACAGAGGATGTCAGGTCATCTCAATGTCTGCACATCATGCATACTCCTGTCCCGATTCGGCTGGAAATCTGTTCCATCGAAGCCGCATCCCACCGGCTGGAATACCGCTATCCTCTACTGGATATCCGGTTGCTGGAATTTCACCTGGCCGCGCCATCGAATCTGAAACGAAAAAATGGTTACGGGCGGTACCTTTTCCGAAGAGCTGTTGAAGGAGCTGTCCCCCCCGAAATCCAGTGGCGAACGGATAAAACGGGAGCTACTATTCCCGGCATCCGCCACCGCATCATCCGCGACGCACGGATTATTGAAAACCTGATCCAGAAGTCCAGACATACCCGGGCCGCTTATTATATCAATTTGGAGCAAATGTTGAAACGCCTGGAACGGATCGTAAATACAAAAGCGGACACTGCACCGATAAGACAGGGGGTTTTCTTAAATGCGTTAAAGCTGCTGTTGTATTTCGATGATAATCAGTAAATCATCGGTTACAGATGGAACAGCAAAAAATTACCGAGAAATAGAACAAAAGAAGCAAACAGGCGCTTTCATGAAAATGATTTGACATTTTAATGCTGTTTGCGTATAGAAATAGAACACATAAGTAAAATAACAAGATCATGAGTACACTGTAATTTTTTTAAATCAATTTTTAGTTATCAGGAGATCATGACTAATGAACGATGAAAAAGAAAAAAAACAGACGACCAATGCGACTTTAAATATCAGCCGTGAATGGATTGCGCCGGAATTTACCGTATTAAATATCGGAGCGACCGCCGGCGGGCCTGTTCTAAATACCTTAGAAGCGTCTAACTATCACTCCTAGATATACTGAATGCCGGAGTAAGATTATCGCGGACCTTCCATGTTGTCGGGGTATTTTGTCACTTACGATTTATGGTATCATTCGTTATTAATAATCTTCACGACATTTTTTTCAGCCATTTTATTCAGGAAGAGCAGTACATCCTTTGCGCATTGCTCCGGCGTAATGTCATAATCCGGCTGTAGTTGCTCACAAATATCGGACACTACCATGGATTTATGCAGCAAATTCCAAATACGGTTACCGATGGCGTTAATGCCATAAAATTCACCTCTCTCGATATTCATTATGATGCTTTCACCGTCCATTTCGCTGAAAATGACTTTATCATTCATCACTATCTTGGAATCCATCTTGATTATATTGTCGTTGCCCATTTCATTCTCCTCCCATTAAATGTTTTTCTAATATGTCCCCCAGTTCGTTCAGCAAGAACTGGCTTTTAGGCCGGTTTAGCCTGTACATGGGAACCTGTTTGCCTACACATGTTTCCGCATGAAAATGGGACGCTGTGGTGCCCAATCCTTCCAGAAATCTGCGGCGATAAGTTTGAAACCTCAATGCCTTGTATTTATTGACACCGGTCACCGGCGTTATTTCAATATGGTCTTTATCATGGGGATTCAAGATATATATCATCCTTACAGGCAGTGGCTCCCTGCTAAAATGGTATGTCGGTACAGCGAATTTTTCCGAGCATGATGGCATCGGACGATATGTATTGGTTTTGTCACCCATTTTTTCGATGGTATCTTCCCATAATTTCATCTGTGGGTAAGTGGGATACACAAACGGAGTATCTTCGTTATCTACCCCGATCACGCAGATATCGTCGGCATGTAATTCATAGCCCCGTTGAATAAAAATACGAGCCAGAGTGGATTTTCCCGTTCCGGGTCTGCCGCAGAACATTACACAACCGTTTCCGGTTTTAATGCAACTGGCATGCAGGGGCAACAGTTCGCGTTGATGAAGAATAGCGCCCAATGCAGAGCCCAAGATAAACATCCGTACCAGATCTTCCTCAGCGCCGGGTAATTTTTCAACCAAAACACGATTACCGTTGGAAACCAACAGTCTGGCTACACGTTCAGCGGTAAACAGGAGACAGCCCGGCTTGGCCTGGAAGCGATTAGTGGTTTTACGCGCTCCTTCCAAAGCAATTGGAACATCTCCCCAACAGATATGAATATCCGGTACTCCATCGCCCGGAATCAATTCCGGCAATTCCAGACAGGAATCGATTGTTAAGCCAAAAATACTATACCGGTATGTCATGGCACACAATTTTCTTTAAACGTATCTATTGATAAAAATTTAATTTTATGGGCTAGAGTATAGGGGAGGCGGTTTTGTATGTCAATAATATTTCAGGCGCGTTATGAAAAAAATCCTGCGGGGTGCGATACCGGGGATTCCAAAGAAACAAACATCCGGAATGAAACCGGGAACACCCTATCGATATGTCGCGGTTTGCCGATTGATTTCAACGCCTGGTTTATTTCTCCAGCAAACGGTTGAAGACCGATTGATAATAGATGCCGTCCTGCTTTCCATATTGAACGGGAACCATAAACAGTTGTAATTCGCCCATTTGGTGATGAGTAATCGTATAAGTCATCTGTCTCATCAGGGGGGCTTGGGGGCCTTTGAAAATCAGCGAGAAGCATTCCAGTCCCGGTTGATTTTTTTCCGTCAGCTCCACCAGAACCACCTCCTGGCTTCCGACGACTTCGCTGTGGACCGTGAAGGTCTCGTTTAAGTAAGGATCAAAATTCGCTTTATGCAATGTATCGATCGTGATCATTTTCCATATCCTTTCTTTGTTGATCATTTCATTTGCGGTTGTCGCACCATGTAAAAATAAATACCCACCAGTTTTTTTCTCTCGAAACGCAGGCGTTCATAAAGATTTAAGACACGGTTATTATGTTCGACGTGGAGGCTTAAGGAAAGTTTTTTTTGATCCGCTTCCGCCGTCAGGGTGTTGATGATTGCGGAGCCGAGGCCTTTCCCGCAAAACTCCGGCAGCAGTGCGATATCGATGATGCGGATATCGTCAGCCTGTCTGTCCACGTAAAGTCGTCCTATAGGCATCCGGCCATAAAAAATGACATCGAAGGAGGCATTGGCGTAGTTCCCCATGTATTGCTTATGTTGAAGACCGAATTGCATGCGCAAGAACGCTTCTTTTTCTCTTTCGTTCCAGTTAACGAGTCCCATTTCATCGGTCCGGGTGGAGGCATAGACCTGATAGATAAATTCCAGATCTTCACACGTTTCCCGGAGGGGGCGGAAAGTGATTAATTTCATATTCAGTTGATTATTGTTCACGTACATTATTATATATCCTTCCGCTTTACTGCCCCGCCATGAAGGCTTGATTTTTTACGTTGCCGGAGAAGCGCGCCAAAGCAGGAACCTACCACATACAGGGCAACCTGATTAAGGGACATGCCGTTCGAGGGTTCTATGATCACGCTGGTTCTGGCTCAAATCAAAAATATTGCGATCTTCGGGTGCGTTATCAAAACTACCCCGAGCCCCGTCTGGACATTGCTTCTTATGGAAGAAACGACGTTGAGCCGCTCCGGAATCTTTCCGAATCCAACGGTGACATCCGGCCCTTTCAATAAAGAGATGGCGGCTGGCATTATCGGTGTAAGGCCAAACAGTTCTATTTCGGATAAATGCTCAGGCCAAAGGCGCCATAAAAAACATCACATCATTAATAGCCATTTCCATCTTCCAACTTGTCACGAAATACAGATTTGATAAGAATTCTCTTTTTGTGGGGAGAAATATAAGAAACTCGGCATAGTATGTCAAGAAAATCTTGAGACAACAATGAAAATAACAATGACAAAAACAGCCTGCGTGAGTACTGAAATGTTTATAGCGCGGATGCCTGAATGCCGGATTTGATGACCGAGTCTCATGGAGGGTCGCTGATGTCATTTATCACATCTCGCTATCTAGGCAAATGTGATAAAATTAAAAAAATTTATTTAAAGCGAAGTGACGGATGGACAGATGCAGCCCGACTTCTCTGGAAGTAAAGATGGTTGCCGACAAGATGGGCATGCCTTTGGACGCCTTGTGATCAGCAAAAATGATTTTTAGAGATAGCCGAGAATATCATTGGATGGCGCGGCGGGCAGGATAGGAAAATAAAATCAAATGAAGGAATGGCGATTAGATATTGATTCCTGGCCCGGTCCCAATCGCAAAAGAGGGTCGGGCTTGCGGGACATGATTCAGAAAAGTCCCGACTGCCGACACGTCGTGGTTGTTTATTCCTGTGGTGAAATTGATCTTCACAAGGAAGTCGGATTATTTGCTTTGCTTGAAGAACCGAAGGATTCACCGAGGCTTCTGCTTCGTCCCCGCGGTCTTACCTGCCTTGTCTCATCTACGGCGGGAAGAGACATCTATTCCCGTAAAATGAATAAAACAACAGGGTGTGCTTTATCCAGCTTCATTCATTTACGGTTAAATTATCTTGACATACAGGACAACATTTCCTATAATTGAGCCACTTACTAAACGGAAATTATTAATATTCTTGTTCAATGTTCAGCGGCTTGACGGTTCAGGGTTGAAAGTGGAGTAAACTTGGCGGGTCTTCAAATCCGTCAGTCCAACGCGTCCATAGTCCGGGTCTCGCGTGACCTTCAGGTTATTAGACCCACAGGAGGTTTCAAATGAAATTCACAAAAAACATTTTAAGAAAGACTTGCATATTGCTGCTGATGTTCATGATGTATTTCCTGATACAGGTTCAGCCTTCATGGTCGGTAACGACTTGGAAGCAGACCGGCGGTCCCGGGGGAGGATCTCTTAATATCCTGGCCATTGATCCGTCAAACAGCCAGATTATCTATGCGGGAACAGCCGGCACATATGGCAACGGCATATTTAAAACAACCAACGGTGGCACATCGTGGACGGCAGTAAACAACGGACTTCCAAGTAATACTGCTGTTTATTCCCTTGCCATCGACCCGTCCAACAGTCAGACTGTCTATGCAGGGATACAATATTGCAATACAGTATCATGCACCAGCAGCACATATAAAACAACGGACGGCGGCACAATCTGGACTGCTACCGGTTTAAAAAATGCTCCTTCTTCACTCGCCGTCGACCCGTCCAACAGCCAGATCGTTTATGCAGGTACAAGCGGCAGCGGTGTATATAAGACGACCGACGGCGGGACATCCTGGACTGCGATGAGTTACGGCCTTAAAAGCACTTGTGTCTATTCCCTTGCCATCGACCCGTCGAACAGCCAGATCATTTACGCAGGAACAAATGAAGGCGTTTATAAGACGACAAACGGCGGCACGACATGGGTGGTGACAGGCCTGGCTACTTATAGCACCTTATCCCTTGCCATCGACCCGTCGAACAGCCAGACCGTCTATGCGGGAACATATGGCTACGGCATATTGAAGACAACGGATGGCGGCACGTCCTGGACGGCTGTGAACAACGGCTTAACCATTGATGGTGTTTCTGTCTATTGCATTGCGATCAACCCGTCGAACGGCCAGATCATTTATGCGGAAACAGGCAACGGCTGCGACATAGGCAAAGGCAGCGTTTATAAAACGACGGACGGCGGCGCATCCTGGACGGCAACAAGCCTCACCAATACTGGTGTCTATTATTCCCTTGCGCTTGATCCGTCAAACAGCCAGATTGTCTATGCAGGAACATATGGCGGCGGCGTTTATAAGACGACGGATGGCGGTTCATCCTGGTCGGAGACGAATAACGGCCTGGCAAATACGGATGTTTATTCTCTGGCCATCGACCCGTCGAACAGCCAGACCATCTATGCAGGGAAAAAATACTGGGGAGTGCATAAGACAACCAACGGCGGAACATCCTGGACAGCGGTGAACAACGGCCTCTCAAATATTACCAGAGTCAATTCTTTTGCAATAGACCCGTCAAACAGCCAGATCGTTTATGCAGGAACGTACAGCAGCGGCATATTTAAAACAACCGATGGCGGGGCTAACTGGACGGCGATCATTAACGGCCTTACCAATACCGGCGTCTTAATCCTTGCCATCGACCCGTCGAACGGCCAGATCATCTATGCAGGGACTGATGGAGGAGGTGTATTTAAGACGACGGATGGCGGCGCGTCCTGGACGGCGATGAACAACGGCTTCTCATATACCGGTATCTATTCCCTGGCCATCGACCCGTCGAACAGCCAGACCGTTTATGCGGGAACATATGGCGGCGGCGTTTATAAGACGACAGATGGCGGAACAAACTGGTCGTGGATGAGCAAAGCCCCCGTCATTACGATCCTTTCCCTTGCCGTCAGTCCGTCAAACAACCAGATCATCTATGCAGGGACTGATGGCGATGGCGTTTATAAGACAACGGATGGTGGTACGACCTGGACGGCAGTGAACACCGGCCTTACAAATACTAGCGTCTATTCCCTTGCCATTGACCCGTCAAACAGTCATGCCGTCTATGCAGGAACATGGGGCGGCGGCATATTTAAGACGACCAACGGCGGAACATCCTGGACGGCGACGAACACCGGTCTCACAAATAATTATATCCATTCCCTTGCCATCGATTCATCAAACGGCCAGGTCGTTTACACAGGGACACTTGCCGGCGGTGTGTTTAAAACAACCATACCTGTATTGTATGCCGGCTTCACCGGAAGCGGTATCTGGCAATACGACGGAACAATCTGGCTACAGGTAACACCCAATAATCCGCAGCAGATGACGGCCTCCGTTTTATATCTTTACGGCTCTTTTGCAGGCGGCGGCATCTGGCAATACGACGGAACAACCTGGACGCAGACCACACAATACAACCCGGCGTTTATGGTAGCCGACGGGACAAACCTCTATGGCTCCTTCACCGGAGGAGGCGTCTGGAAATTTAACGGCACAAACTGGACGCATCCCACATACTACAACCCGTCATGCATGGTGACTGACGGGACAAATCTTTACGGTTCATTTACAGGAGAAGGCGTCTGGAAGTTTAATGGAATATACTGGACGCAGCAGGTAACCCCCTACGATGCGGATTTAATGGTTACGGCAGCAACAACTTTGTATGCATCCTTTGCGGGCGGTGGTATCTGGAAATGGGATGGTTCAACCTGGACGCAGGCGACGACGAACAATCCTCAACTGCTGGCCGCTTCAGGTGAGAATCTCTACGGCTCTTTTACGGGTAGCGGCATCTGGAAGCATGACGGAACAACCTGGACACAGGCAACCCCCAATAACCCGTCGCTGATGACGGCATCATCAACGGCATTGTATGGTGTCTTCACCGGCAGCGGCATCTGGAAGTGGGACGGATCAACCTGGACACAGCTTACCCCCAACGAACCGGAAAGCATGGTGGCGGGGGAATAAGATAGGCCGGGAGGTACGACACGGGAAGCGGTCGTCATGACCTGTGAAGAAGACGGAAACATTATAGGATAATATTTCCGTTAAAATAAAAAGAAAAAAGCGGGGGGACCCGATCTTTCGTCCCCCCGCTCAACTAAACGAACCAGTATAGATTTCCCCTGTCCGGAGAAAAACAACACAACCTATTTCATATTCTTAAAGGAACCGTCCACGATTTCGGGTTCGGGTTTGAAAATCTTAAGCCCGAAACGGGTATGCAACTTATTCAGCGTATCCGCCAACTGTGCGGGCTCCATACCCGCGCCAAAGGCAAATGGACCGGCGAAGGCTCTCATGCAGTGAACCATGCCCAGGTCAATATCCGCCGCGGATGCCGCGATCTTCTCTTTGTAAACGCGCACCGCTTCGTTGATCTGAATGGCCAGGAAGTCCATCGGCCCGAATTCCTGAGATTCTACGGACATATCGATCTTGGCCTTGCCGCCTTCCCAGGTGTAAATGCCCTGGCCGCTCTTCATGCCGAGTTTCTTGCTGTCCAGCAGATTCTGAAGGACTTTGCCGGGTGTGAATTCCGTAGAAAGCGTCTCGGCATAATATTTGAGGGTGTGATAGAAAACGTCGATGCCGACGTAGTCCGCCAGTTCAAAGGGGCCCATGGGCATACCGGCCTTGGCCTTCATGACGGCATCAATCGTATCGACTTTGATTTTGCCTTCATCCAGAATGGCGCTGATCAGGGCCTGGTTGGGGGCGCCGATGCGGTTGACGATAAAGCCCGGGGAATCCTTGAGCACCTTGATGGGAACCTTACCGATCTTCTTGGTCAGTTCACACAGCAGGTCCACGTTGGCGTCGGTGGTCTGCTTGGCGTAAATCACTTCCACCCCTTTCATGACCGGGGCGGGATTGAAGAAATGCATGCCGAGAATCCGCTCCGGGTTCTTCCCGGCCGTGGCGATTTCGGTGATGCTCATGGTGGAGGTGTTGGACGCTATCAGCGCGTCAGCCGGAGCCGCGGCCGATAGTTCGGCACACACCGTTTTCTTCAGAGACATGATTTCCGGAACGGCTTCGATAATCACCTGGACGTCCTTGACCGCCTCGGCGTTGCTTAAAGATGTGGACAAGTTGCCCATTGCCGTGGCCTTTGCCTCGGCGGTGAGCTTGCCCTTGCTGACCAGGAAATCCAAGCTCTTGTTGACGGTGGCCATGCCTTTGTCAACAAACTCCTGCTTGATGTCCACCATGACAGCCTTCAGGCCGGCCATCGCGCATACCTGGGCGATGCCGTTTCCCATGGCTCCCGAACCGATTACTGCAATCTTTTTCACATCTTCCAATTTCATGGTTGTTCTCCTCCTCCTGATGATTTTTTTAATTGATAAGAATTCAGGCAACAATTCTTTTTCCCGCGCGGAGTATAGAAAAGGCGATGACTAAAAGTCAAGAAAAAAAGAATTTGGACTATTTTATTTTTCTATTTCGAACATTGATTTTTCCGCGCCGCAGACCGGGCAGGTCCAGGAATCGGGAATGTCCTCAAAACGCGTGCCGGGAGCGATACCACTGTCCGGGTCGCCCTTATCGGGATCATAGACGTAACCGCAGACGGAACAGACGTAACGTACGGTTTTATCTTTTGGTTTGGCGGCGGCCGCGCTTTCGTCAAAGGTCGGGGCGGTTTTGGGCGACTTGCCGCCCTTGACATTCTGGTAATAGGCATACGTCATGGGTTCGCCTTCGCCCGTCAGATCCGCTTCGACAACCTTGCCTGTAAATATGGTGTGCGTCCCGCAATCCAGTTCGTTTTCCACTTCCGCTTCAATAAAACCGATGGTGTAGTCGAGGACAATGGGCACGCCGGTGACGCCGGGCCTGATTTTGACATCTTTGAGTTTGTCCACTTCCCGGCCGCTTTTAAACCCGAACAGGCCGATAAAAGTCATCGGCGCTGCTTCCGATAGGATCGAAACCGTAAATTTCCGGCTGCTTTTGATCAGTTCATGCGTGTAATTCTCTTTATTGATGCAGATGGCCAGGATGGCGGGCTTTGATGTGACCTGCACAATGGAATTGGCAATCTGACCATTGAATTTTCCATCCCGGCCGGATGTGACAATATAAACGCCGTAACTGATGTTATGAAAGGCTGCTCTGTTCATGGTTTCTTTCCTCTTTTCCAGGGTGATGTCGCGTCAGTCTTATAGCCGAATTCTATTTTTTACGCTACGAAATTTCTTCCGGGTTTTTTCTTTTGACAAATGCCGGTTTCTCCGATAGTGACTTCAAGCATTGGAGATTTTGAACTTTTATCCGACTGGGAATATGAGTACCCGATCATTTTATGTCGTTTGTTTGGCTTAGGACAGGTTTTGAACATTATTAAAAAAACGGCTCTTTATCTAGCCCGTACGAAATACTGCAAAACCGCGATTGAGGATCGCGCCGATCTGTCGGCGATTCGGGCAAAACCGACGCCCAAAATGATTACAGGCCTCGGCCTGATCGCGTTCAGCTATACGATCGGTTTGCCGACGACATTGGCAATAACTGCCATTGTCGGTCGGATGAAGGGACCGTTGGCGGGTGTCATCGCGGGGGGGGTGGTCTATGCGATCTCCACGATTCTGTTTTTCATCGGCGTCAAAATGGCGGGGGAAAAATATTTTCATCTGTTTTCCCGCTGGTTGATCCGGATTGTGTTGGAAAAAATTCTCGGAGACGCTATCCGGACGCCTGTCGAACATGGTCCGGGCGACGGATGTGTGTAAGGTTGAAGCGTCTTAAATACGGAATAATATTGTTCCCTGGAAATCGAAGACTCTCCGTGGTTTGCCGCCGAGAGTCTTCAATTAAACATATTGAGGTGGTCCATGAGCACGGTAGAAGAAACAATCAGTGAACTTAAAGTGAAAATTATTGAAACGCTGGGATTGCTGGATGTCACTCCCGACGATATTCAGGATGATGACCGGCTGGTCGGCGGCGACACGGGCATAGATTCCATTGATGTGCTGGAACTGGTCATGATGATTGAAAAAGATTACGGCGTAAAAATTGAAAGCAAGGAACTGGGCGTCAAAGTATTCGCTTCGGTTCGCACGCTGGCGACTTTCATTGTGCAGTCAAAAAAATCGAGGAACTGATCTTTGCCGCAGACGGATGCCCTTATAATTTTATTTCTGCTCAGAGCCTGATGTTTTCATGAAGAAAATATTGCTGATTTCCGCCAACAGGATGAAAAAGCCCTATCCGGTTTACCCGCTGGGGCTTGATTATGTGGCGGGCGCTCTCAAATTCCGTTATGAAACGAAAATTCTGGATATGAATGGGTTTCCCTCTCTCGATGTTCTGGGGGAGCAGATCCGGCAATTTGTCCCGGATTATATCGGACTTTCGATACGCAATATCGATAATACGGACACAATGAACAGCCGGGGCTTTCTTGCCGACTATCAGGATCTGATGCGGATGATTCGGGAAAATTCGCGGGCGGTCGTGATCTTGGGGGGGAGCGGCTACACGATTTTCCCCGTGGAGTTTATCCGCGCGCTGGATGCGGATTATGGCATCGCCGGAGAAGGGGAAAGATTTCCCGCGTTGCTGGACGCGCTGGAAAACAGTACGGATATCAAGGCGATTCCGGGTGTTGTGACCGGACAAACGGTATCCGTTTCTTACCGGGCGTGGGATGGAGAGATGCATCGGGCGTTTGATCCGGATGCCGCCCATACGGAATATTACCGGTCTTACGGCGGCATGCTCAATTTACAGACCAAAAGAGGTTGCCCGTTTCGTTGCAGCTACTGCACCTATCCCCATATTGAAGGCGGCAGGATGCGGTATTTTGAGCCGAAAGAGATTGCGAGGCAGGCTCGCCAACTGCAGGAGGCCGGCGCCAAATACATTTTCCTGACGGATTCGGCTTTTAACGCGAGTTACGAGCACAGCCTGCAGGTGGCCCGGGCGTTTATGGATGACGGGATCGCCATCCCCTGGGGAGGATTTTTTGCGCCGACCGTTCCACCGGAAGATTATTATCAAAAGTTGGCCCAGGCAGGTTTGACGCATGTGGAATTCGGCACGGAATCGATGTGCAACACCATGCTCGGCCGTCTGCAAAAACCATTTGTTGCAGCCGACGTTTTCCAGGCGCACCGGAAGGCATTGGCAGCCGGTTTGCATATCGCTCATTATTTTTTATTAGGCGGTCCCGGCGAAAACGAAGAAACGCTGCAGGAGACGTTAAGGGGCGTCGATCAGTTGGACCGCGCTGTTTTTTTCTTCTTTTGCGGCATTCGCATTTATCCGCATACCGATCTGTATGATACGGCAATCGGCGAAGGCCAGATCAGCGCATCGCAGAATCTGCTGGAACCCGTTTTCTACCGGTCCCCCTTTATATCCGCGGAGGAAATCGTCAAAAAAGTCGAGTTCCACGCGAACGACCGTCTGAACTGGCTTATCGGAGCGGGGGAAAGCAAGGCAACCCGGATACTGCCCAGGCTATACGCCAGGGGACATACGGGGCCATTGTGGGAATATCTGATTTCATAATGATGGATCAATGAAAGGTCATATGTTGCAGTTTTATCGGGCCGAAATTACAGGTTTATTTCTTCTGATTGCCGCCGTCGCGGCTTTTTTTATCCATCCCTTGCCGGCGGCTGCCCTTTTGCTTCTTTATGTCGTCTTATGCGTGAGCGCCTGTTTCTTTCCCCAAATGAACTTTCTGGGGCCAGTGGTCAGCCGGGGCCGTACGGGGAAAAAGAATGTTGCGCTTACGTTTGACGATGGTCCTTCTCCGTTCACCACCGGGAAAATTCTCGATCTGCTTGACAGGCATGGCGTGCAAGCCACTTTCTTTGTTTCCGGGGTCAATGCTGTGCAATATCCTGAACTGATTGAGGAGATTATCCGGCGGGGCCACGGCATCGGCAATCATTCCATGACTCATGATCCGTTTGTCATGTTGAAGCCTCATCGCGTCCTTTATCGTGAAGTGTCTGAAGCGCAGCGTGTTTTGCGCGAACTGGGCGTTGACACGCTGGTTTTCCGTCCGCCGGTCGGCATCATCAATCCGAAACTTCCTTCCATATTGAAACCATTGGGGCTGATTTGCGTAACCTTCAGTTGCCGGGCGCTGGATGCGGGCAACTTTCGTGTTCAGAATCTTGCCGGCAGAATTCTGAAAAAAGTAAAAGAGGACGATATCATCCTGCTGCATGATACGCCGCCGCGCCGCGCTGAAGATCGTTCCGTTTTCATGCAGGAAGTTGAAAAAATTCTGACGGGAATTAATGACAAAGGATTGCGCATTGTTCCGTTGTCCGAGTTGATCGGCAGGAAAATTATGAATCTGAAGCAGACGATTTGAAAGGGTTTTCTCTTTTTTCTGAAAATGGCCGCTTGACCAGCGGAAAAAGATTTTGATTGAAAAAACAAACAATGATATAGGTTTTAGCCCTTTACCTACAGGCGAGGTATAACCTAAACTGACGGGAGGAAAGTTTTTGGTCAATCGATGGAAATTGATCAATGAAATCAAAAATATTGAACCTGATATAATTGAAGCGTCGGGTTTTGTGCCTGAAGACTGCATCTGGTTTACCGGGCATTTCCCAGGCGAACCGATTTTGCCGGGCATTGCGTTGATCCATACGGTTTATGACGCTATAGAGAGGAGCGAACAGGATAGAGGCCAATCTGTCAGCCTCTCTTTTTTGAAAAGAATAAGATTTACCGGACCTGTCCGGCCGGGGGACAAATTACTGCTGAGTCTTACCCGTAAAGATGGAAATGGAGCCGTATCGTTTCATTTTAAAGTATCCGTTAAAGATAACATCGTTTGCAGCGGACTTGTGGCTGCATCAAAAAACGCAGGAGACAAAAAAGTTTAATAAGGAGGATTGGAATGCCTGAAACTCAGGACATAAAGGGCATTGTACTACATGTGGCGGAAATCATTATCGAAGAGCTGAAGCTTGAAGATGTTACTCCGGAGACATTTAAGCCGGATATGGATTTGGTGGACGAGTTGGGCATCGACAGCATGGATTTGGCAACTATTGCGTTGGTTTTACAGGATGAGTACAAAATTTCGATTGACGAAGACGATTATCCCAAATTAAAAACGGTGCAACTTATTGCTGAATACATTGAAGAAAAACTTGCCGCAAAGCATTAATGTGCGGGCATCAGGGATTTGCATGACCCTCAATCAGAAGATATCCGCCGCATCAGGCAAACCGAAATTTTCCGAGTTGCTGTCTCATCCGGATGTCAAGGCGCGCTGGGAGAAAGTGCGGAAATACTTTTTCCTGCGCGAATCCACGTATGATATGAGCAATCGCTGCAACATCCGTTGCGACGGCTGCTATTATTACGAGGGGGACAAACAGTTTGCCGTGGAGAATCTCTCCCCGGAAGACTGGCGCAAACTGATGCAGGCGGAAAAAGCACGCGGCATTACCTATGTCGTTCTGGCGGGAGCGGAACCTTCGCTCGTTCCCGAACTGCTGGAGGTCTGCTATTCCGAAATGCCGCTGGGGAGCATTGCAACCAACGGCTTTAAAAAAATACCGGAAGCAGTCGGGTATAAGCTTCATATTTCCGTCTGGGGAAATGATGAAACCAGTTTCAAGACCAGAAAAGCAAAAAATCTTTTAAAAAAGCAGATTGAAAATTACGCCGACGATCCCCGGGCGGTCTTTGTCTATACGTTTACACGGGAAAATATCGCTGAAGTAAACGATGTTGCCGCCGAACTGTTCGCATCCGGCTGCAAACTGACCTTTAATGTTTTTTCTTCACCCGTCGGTTATGATGGCCCTCTGCGCCATGACGGTGATTCACTTGCCCGCACTCGCCGGGCCATGATCGCGCTTTTGCATCAGTATCCGGAAAATGTCCTTTTTTCCGTGTATAATGCCGTTGCGCATACCAGCGAAAAAGGACTGCACGATTTGTACAACTGTTCCTATCCCCGCTGTAATCCCTCGCAGGACATCGGATTGGGGCGATCCTTCCGCCAGTACCGGACGGACCTGAACTGGGACCGGCAGGTGGCCTGCTGTGTACCGGACACCGATTGTCCGGATTGCCGTCATTACGCTGCCGGGTCTGCCGTGGTGACGGCAAGGCTTTATCGTCACGTGAATGATCTTGATACGTTTAAATCCTGGCTGGATTATGTCGATACCTATCTGGCCGTATGGGTAATGGGATATGAGAAGGGAAAAAACCTCTGCGAACGCGAAGTGACGGCGCCGGTCGTTTGCTGATGAAAAATACAATGTCACAAGGTGTAAAGAATAAAAGGTCTTAAACCATGAAAACCGTCAGCACCCTCCTGGATCCAATCTGGTATGAACGCTACAAGCGGATAGCCAGCCTCAATATTCGCAGTTCCATCTACGATGTGACCAACCGCTGCAATCTGCGCTGCAAGGGCTGTTTCTTTTTTTCATCCGGCGAACAGCACGTGACAGAAGAAATGGATATTCAAAAGTGGGAGCAGTTCATCGATCGGGAAAAAGATCGCGGCGTGAATCTGGCGATTCTGATCGGCGGCGAACCGACCCTGTGCATGGACCGCGTCGAGGCGTTTTATAAACGGTTGCCCACCTACTGTGCCACCAACGGCCTGATTAAAGTGCCCCGCGACCAATTCCCCGAAATGATGGTCGGCATTTCTCTGTGGGGCGGCGGTCAGGACGAAAAGGTCCTTCGCGGCAAAGACACCTTCGCCGTTTCCAGTAAAAATTATGAAGGCGACCCCTTCACCTATTACCTTTACACCGTAACGCCCAAACAGGTGGGAAAAATCGAGCCGGTCATTCGCCGCATTGCCGATTGCGGGTTGAAGGTGCATCTGCAACTGCTTTCCAACGACGAGAGCGTTGACGGATTTTCCTGGCGGCCGGAAGAACTCCGCGATTTACGCTTTGAAATGGATGAAATGCTGGACCAGTATCCGCAAACCGTCATTTCCAGCAAATACTATCATGAAGTGATCACCACCGGCATGATGCAGGGAAGGCGTTTCGGCTGGCGGGAATGTCCGTCCGTGACGGAATCGCTGGACAACCGGAAACCGCCCGTGCGCCGCCTGATTCATTTTTACCGCTGGGCCGCCGATTTACAGACCGTTCACCGCTGCTGCACGTCCGCCACGCGCGACTGTTCCACCTGTAAGGACGGCGCGGCGCACATGAGCTGGGTCATGGTGAACAAACGCGCACATATGACAAGCACGCGGGATTTGCAGAACTGGATTGAAGTTTATGAAATGTTCGCGAAGTTGTATCGGCTGATACCCTGGTGAGAGGAAAACGGAGGAAAGCGATCGCTTGTTACCTCATAAGCAACAAGCGCCACCGTTTAACTTCGCTATTGTAGCGTAGTGAAGAAAGTTTGAAAAGTCCATATATTTTCTCTGTTTTCTTCAGAAAATTCTTGACATGCAAGAACGCACTGACTATACTCCGCCGCACAAAAACAAAAAGGAAATTCTTGTCAATTAATCAATCAATTTGAGGAGGGCAAACTGGTGAAGATCAATCTGAAAACAATCATCCGAAAGTGTTTAGGTTTTGTTAACTTCAGCAGCATGATCAAGGTGACCATGTCGTGGTTGTGGTTCAGGCGTAACCGTGTGTTTTTCATATTTGAAGGCCGTGAATACACCTACCGGGAAGTTTATCAGCAAGCCCGGCAATACGCCCATTTTTTGCTGAGCGTGAGGAAGAAACTGGTGGACAGCGGCAAGCTGGGCAAAGACGAAAGACTCGCTTTCGGCGTTTACATGGATAACAATCCTGAATTTATGTTCGCTTCTCTCGGTGCGGGCTTAAGCAATTCCATCATGTTCGCGATTAATTCGGGATTCCGGGGCGAAACGCTGGACAAGGTGATGGAGCAGGCGGGCGTTAAATTTCTGGTGATGAATGACAGCACACTGAAAGAAGTGGCTGAAGTGGTAAAAGACTCATCGGTGATGCGTCCGGAAAATGTATATTTCGTAGGGGATGAAAAGACGTTTAAATCGACAGGATTCAAATCGCTGACAAAGGCGGTTGAAGAAGCGCAAAAAACGGATGTTCCCGGAAGCTATCGGGTCAAGGTTGATAATTTCAGTGCGGTGATTGTTATCTATACGTCGGGCACGTCAGGTCTGCCCAAAGGCGTGCCCTGCACGCATATCAAATTGTTCGGGGCCGGCTTTGTCGTACAGTCGGCTGTTAAGCTCACCAAAGACGAACGCGGTTACATTTCGATGCCTTTGTTTCACTCCAATGCCTGGTATATCGGAATATTGCCGCAGATGATCGTCGGCGGCAGCTTCGTATTGAAAAGAAAGTTCTCCGCCAGCGCATTCGAAGAGGACATGCTGAAATACGGGGTTGTCTTCCTGAATTACGTCGGCCAGCCGCTTCATTATATTATTGACGCGCTGGAACGCAAATACGGCAGCGGCGAAGCCATAGAAAAAGCACTGGCCAATGATCCCCGCAACAAGTTCAGCAAAGCATACGGCAACGGCGCCTCGGTGAACGACCGGATCAAACTAAAACGCTATCTGAACATGTATCATATTTACGAGATCTACGGTTCCACTGAAGCGGTTATTACCACGGCGAACCGTCCCGGAGATCCGATTGATTCGGTAGGCCAGGTGGATCCCTCCGTCAAAATACTGGATGAAGAAGGGAATGAATGCCTGCCCGGTATTGTCGATGCCAACGGCGCTATCACCAATTACGACAAATCAGTTGGTGAAATCTGCCGCAAGGTGGGGGACAACAACCTCAGATTCGAAGGGTATTACGGCAATCAGGGAGCAACCAATCAGAAGTTCCGTAACGGCTGGTATCATTCGGGCGATCTGGGCCACGTCAGGGTTGCGAACGGCAAGCGTTACATGTTTTTCAACGGCCGCACCGATGACTGGATCCGCAAGGACGGAGAAAATTTCTCGGCCGAGAACGTTCTCAACTTTGCCCAGAATGTTCCGTGCGTGGACTGCGCCATTGCCTACGGCGCCCCCTGCGAGGTGGCCGATGAGAAGGTGATGGTCACGGTTCAGTTGAAAGACGGCGCCGCGTTTAATCCCGATGATGTTTATGCCTGGTTTACAAAGCAGCAGAAAGAAGGCGGGATGGATCCCAAGTGGATGCCCGATTATATACGCGTCATTGATAAGTTTACCGTTACCGATACGCAGAAAATTATTGTGCGGCCCTTCAAACGGGAAAATTTCAATATCGATAAGACTCCGGGCATGCAGATTTATTTCAGACAGCGCGGCGATGCAACCTACCGCAAACTCACGTCTGAAGAGTTCAACAAAATAAAGGGTGATTTCAAGGCCAACGGGCGCGAAACCATTCTTGTCAATTAAGGAACTGGATTCGGCAGCGGGTCGGAGTGTTGGGACCCGCTGCCGAATTCAACATACAACATCCCTCCATTTATCCAAAGGCGTATCTGTACGGGAAAGCGCGAGCGCATTGACTGCGAGATATTCCAGCCGAAGGTCATGATTGCGTGTTTATCCCCAGATCGGCAAAGATGGACCTGCATCTTCCCAAGACGATGTTTTCCGAAAATGAAGTCATGACTTTGCTGTTCTTATAGGGATCGTCAACTCCTACTTTATCGTTTTTTTCGTGCCATAAAGGATTGTAGGCAAGCAGAGCCGCTTCCATAATATTCATGTTTTTCAGAAATGATGCGATTCCCCTGATATTGCTTTCCGTATCCGTGATATCAGGAATAAGCGGTGTCCGCGGGAGAAGAATTTTGCCGTCTTTGTTGGCAACAGCGAGAAGCTGCGTGAAATTATCCAGTATCTTTTCGTTGGGCGTTCCGCAGTATTTTTTATGAGCGACGCTGTTAATTATTTTGATGTCAAAATAGATTGTGTCCAGGTAGGGGTAAACCTTATCCATGAATTCGTTCAGATCAAAAAAACCGCAGGTTTCCATAAGGGTGTGGATGTTGTTTTGTTTGAGTGATTTCAAAAGCTGTGAAGTAAAGTCCAAGTATAGCGTTGGTTCTCCTCCCGAAAGGGTTGCGCCGCCGTCCGATGTGTCAAAAAAAGGTTTGTCCGGCAGAATCTTTTTCATGATTTCTTCAACGGACATTGCTTTGCCGACTCTGTTCAATGCACCGGACGGACAGGCGTCAACACACAGGAAACAGAGATCACACCGGCTTCGGTCAATGTAAAAATGATTGTCGCGGGAAAGAGCTTTTTTCGGACAGATATCGCGGCACGCGCCGCAGTCGATGCAGATTTTAGCGTCGAAGGATATTTCCACGGAAACTCTCTTGCTTTCCGGATTATGGCACCACACGCAGGAAAGGGGGCATCCCTTAAAAAATACAACAGACCGGATGCCCGGTCCGTCGTCGAGGCTGTTGCCTTTGATCTCCAGGATCAACGGTGTTTTCATTTTGTTTTGTGCCATAAATTATTTTTTCAATCCCTGATCATATGCCGAATTCCGCACGCTCGATTAATTCTATCTGCATGTCTCTGTTTAACGTCACGAAGTAGGCATTATAACCGGATATGCGGACCAGCAGGTTCTGATAATTTTCCGGATGCTCCATGGCGTCCCGGAGCGTTTTTGACGACACGACATTAAGTTGCATCTGCATGCCGCCGAGATCGCTGTACGTTTTCACGTAGGAATAAATATTATCCACGGTTTTCTGATGCGTCTCCTGAGCGCCGGGCACGACCTTCATGTTAAAGGCTATGTTGTTGTTCATATGCTCCGGTTTTAGCCGGGCGACGTCGCGGATGTTGTCCAGAATGTTCCTGGAGGCGTGCGGTTCTGGCGTCAGTCCGGGAGTAAAGGCTTTACCGGCCAGTCTTCCCGAAGGGAGCGCGCCGGTCAGGGTGCCGAAGGCGACATGATTGGACATCGACCAGAATCCCGCCGTATATTTGCCGCCGCGGTAATTGGTATGTTCTATAAAAATGTCGTGAGCGAGTTTTGTCACACGGTTGGCTGTTGTCAGAGCTTCTTCATTGCCGGAGCCGAACAGGGAGGCTTTATTCTTGATGAAAGCAAGAAGGGCGGGATCGTTTTTAAAATCGGTATTCACGGCGTCCAGCAGTTGGCCGAAAGGTATTTTCTTCTCTTCAAAGACAAGTTTCCTGATCACCATCAGCGAGTCGGTGATGTCGGCAAGGCCGATGCAGGCTGTTCCCGATGAATTGTAAAGAGCGCCTCCTTTTGTAACATCGCGGCCGCTCTTCAACGGTCCTTCTATCAGAGCGGAAAGAAAAGGCGTCGGGCGTATGGCTTGATGTGCTTCGCCCAGAAAATTATTGTATTCACAAGTCTGATCGGCGAGAAATCGAAGCTGTCTGGCGAACGCATTGAAGAAAGATTCATAGTCTTTAAAATCTCCTTTTTTGATTTCACCGGTTTTCGGTCCCAGATCCCAGCGCATCAACGGATGCCGGCCGTTATGGAGAGCCATTTCGAGCGCAGCCACCATATTGAACATCATGCAGTTGGTATGACCGATATGGCGGCCCGAAAGCGTGGGCTCCACACAGCCGGTTGCCGACCAGTCCCGCAGATGTTCGGCGGGATAATTGAATTCCGCAAGCGACGCCATGACCGCTTCGTCATTGTGAATTGAGGGAGTGGCTGTGGTGTTTAAATTGACCTCGCAAAGTCTCTTTAAATAAGCGGCGCTGTTTTTACTCTTGTTATAGCGGGCGTTGACGTTGGGGTCGCGGATAGAGAGCATTTCCGTGACTTTCAGGAAGATATAGGTCATGTCATTGACCGCGTCTTTGCCTTCCGGCGTCACGCCGCCGAGAGTAATAGCCTGATCGGAAGAACTGCCGCCGAACAGATAGTTGCCGATATCCGGTATTAAAGGCAGATGGTCCGTGCAGCGCATGTAAAAGCAGCCGATCATTTCGATGGCGTGCTTTATATAGTTCTGTTGATCTTTTTTATCCGTCAGCTTTGCCATATCGGCGGTAAAATAAGGTTGAAGCCACTGATCGAGCCGTCCCAGCGAGAACCCGGCGTTGGTGTTTTCCATGTGCACGCCGATCCACATGATCCACATGGCGTTGACGGCTTCGTCCAGTGTGATACAGGGATTGGCCGGAACGCGGCTGCAGATATCGGCCAGATGGAGCAGTTCGTTTTTGCGAACGGAATCTTTTTCCTGATGCGCGAGACGCCCGGCTTCGTCAGAAAGCTTTTTCGCGTAGGTGTTGATTCCTGCGAGGCTGATTTTCATAGCCGTCAGCGTTTCTCGTTTTTGTTTTGAGGATTCCGGCGTTTCGCTTAGTTCTTTGTCAATCTTCGCGATGATGCCGTTTGTTCCGAGTTTTAATATTTCCGGATAATTTAAGATGGTGTGAGACAGTGCGACCGTTTTCCAGAGGAAACAGGCGGCAAAACGTTCATCAAGCTGCTGGCAGAGAGGATAACCTTTATTATCTCTCACCCATTGGCGAAAATTACGATGCAGCCAGAAAGGAAATACCTTGTTGTGAAGAATGTCAATGGTTTCGTCAGTTACATCATAGGGGTTCAAAGGCCGGTAGGGCGCGGTAACCAGCTCTCCCCAGATCATGGCGCCGTGCGCGTCCGGATAGATGATGACGCCTATTTCTCTGGTGGTATTTGTTCCTGCGATTAAATCATTTTTTCTGATGATGGGTTTTTTGTTTTCCATTAGATATTTGAAAGCCTGCGCCTGACGGAGTTCTCCGACCCAGGGCCGGCCGTTTTTATCGGTTTCAAATCCGTTCTCTCTGTACCATTTGGTCAGAAGTTCAGCCCGCTCATGGCATATCGACGCTTTTGTTTTAAAATGGATGTCCAGAAAATCTTTTACTCTCGGAAAGTCATTGAGTGAATATTCCGCAAGATAGGGGTCGGATAAAAACTTAACACCCGGGTCGGTAGAGTCAGCTTTGAGCTGTCGCAGTTTTCTAGAATCCATGCTGTGTTTGGACGCCGCTTCCGCGTCATAATTCCGATTCTCGGATTTTGCTTCATTTTTGAGTTTAGCAATCTGGATGTGTTTTAAAAGAAGCGAAAGGTAAAAGTTGATTAATTGAAGATGACCAAGGTTGCCGTGCATGATGATTCTGTTTTCCATCAAGGCCAGCATCAGTCGGTTGGGAGATTGTGTGGCCGCTTCCTTGAGAGCATTTTCATCCACGAATATAAGTTGAGCGTCCATTCTCTCCGGGATATTTTTTAATACAATGACTTTTCCGTTTTCGAAGCGCAGGGCCTGCTCCACGCTGCCGTTTTCGGTTTTGATGCCGAAAGTAAAATTCAGCCATCCGTCGTCACATTTCAGATATTTGTTTAATGCCGGACGGGTATTGAAATTAAACGCGAAGAATTTTAAAAACAGCTTGGCCAGTGTGTCGGCATAACTTTTATTGGCGTTTCGTGCTCTTGTCTGCATCGGGTACCTCCGGTTAATCACTATTGTTTTTAGAAAATCTTTGCCCATTATCGAAGTTTTTCCCTATATTTGTAACGTTTTCGATCAAGTCCGAGGACCTTTCCCTGACGAAAGAATCTACATCTTCCAGTACTTCATGGAATAAGCGGCTGTTCGTCAGAGTGACGAGGCCGTGAAGATCCGACCAGAATTTAACGACTTGATATAAAACGAAAGCATCGTTTTTATTTGTTCCGGAAAGAAGGTAAGAACGGAGGGGCTCTATGAAAAGAGAAAGGCATTTTAAAGCGTTTTGTTTTTCCGTATAGGCGAGAGGTTCTGTTTCAGTGCCCACATAGTCCAGATATTTTGGTGTGTGCAGGTTAAACATGATGTCGTAGTAGCCGGGAGAAGTCAGACCAAATTCAAGATAGGCGTGAATCATGGCTTTGAATTTGTCTTCCATATTTTTATAAGCGGCTGAGCGTTTTGTCAGCAAGTCATAAAGTTTCTCGAATCCTCTGATCCTGATCATCAGATTAATTTCATCTTTACTGGCGTACCTGGAGAATGATATCAAGAGCCATGTCTAAAATCCTGCCCCGGGTGTTTTCTATTTCTTCTTTTGTCATGGGTGATTTCGGCATTAAAAACAACTCTCTTTGAAAGAATGGATGTTAAGTTAACGGTGTTATTTTAAATAATCAAGATGTTTTTGTAATAAAATATGATTTGGCTTAGGGGGAAAATGGATTTAATGGCTCAAGAACCCGCAATCACACATTTTTTTATGATGATAACAAGAAAGGCTGACGATGCCTGATTTTATTGAGCGTCAAATTTGATCATGTCCTTGACAAATTTCCTGCGCGGAGTTATTCTATAATTAAAATAGGAAGTTGTTTGTTGACCGGGCAATAAGGATAAGAACAGGTCCGTGTAAAATCAAAAGGCAAAAAGATGTTTACCGAAACAGAAAAAAAAGAAAAACAGGACGAGGCGAATCAGGCAAAACATTATGCTCTGCCTGTGAAGCGTGCTCTTGGGCGTATTCTGATAGACGGCGCTTTTATCGAGCCGGAAGCTCTCGAGACAGCTCTGGAAGAGCAGATGCGCACCAACAGACTGCTGGGCGATATCCTTGTTGATCTCGGTGCGATCGATCGAACCGAGCTTGAAGTCGTGCTGTGGATTCAGCGGGATTTTGCAACCGTCGAGGATGCAATTCAGGCGGCGGCCGGTGTGCGCCGCATGCTGGGAGAGTTACTGGTCTCGGCCCGGCGTATTACGCAGGATCAGCTAAACGCCGTTCTTGAGGAGCAGAAAAAGACCGGTGAAAAGCTGGGCGAAGTGCTGGTGCGTCAGGGTTTTCTTGATCAACGTGAACTTGATATCGCCTTGTCTTTCCAATCGCGGATGGGCGACGGAAACATCCCTTCCTGTCTCTCTCTGGGAGAATTGCTTGTTTCCGCCGGCTACATTACGTATCATCATCTCCAGGAAGCTCTGGGACGTCAGCGCGAGAGCGGTAAGAAGCTCGGTGAACTGCTCGTTGCCGCGGGTCATTGCCAGCAGCATCATATCGAACATGGTCTGCGAATTCAGGAAAAGCTGGTTGCGGCGGCGCTGGTTGCGGCTCTGTCCCTGGCGCCTGTTCCCGAAGCAGCGGCGATGCAGTCTTCAACGCAAGTCATGAGTACGCAAATACAAGTTACCGCGAGAGTGCTGGCCCGGGCAAGCCTGCATGTCCTCAGGCAGCCGTCGGAGATCGTCGTAACCGATGCCGATATTAAACGAGGTTATCTGGATGTAAACGCAGGCTCTCTTGTTGAAATAAAGAACAACAGCAGGGCTGGAGTCCATATGACTTTCGAAACCCGTGGTTTGCCCTTTAAGGAAGCTTTGGTGAGCGGTTTCGGCAGGGAAGTTTCGCTGGGTCCCAACGGCGGAATGATTACCAATCAAATTACCGGCACGTCTATTGTGGCGCTCAGTTATCGTTTTGTTTTTGATGAAAATCCGCAGGCCGGAACATATGCCTGGCCGCTTTCTCTTTCCGTAAATCCCGTGGAATAGGAATTTATGGGGATAAAGCCTGTGCCGGTGCAGGCGGTCAATGCGCTTTATCTCATAAGTTTATCAAGTCTTGCGACAAATTTTTCGATATCGTTTGACATTGCCGAAAGCTCCGCCGATATGTCGGCCGTTTCCTGGGCCTGGAAGGCATTGTGCTGGATCACCTGATTCATATCTTCGACGGCTCTCTCAATTCCGGCAATGGCCTGACTTTCTTCTTGGGAATGTTCCGTGATGACCTTAAGGCTTTGGGACAATTCAACTGAAGCCTTCGTGAAGGTGGAAAAGGCCTCGTCTGAACTGATGGCAAGCGCCACACTTTTTTTGATGTGTTCGATGCTGCCCCCGATAATCTCCTGGGTATTTTTGGATGCCTCGGCGCTCTTCCGGGCCAAATTTCTTACTTCATCGGCTACCACGGCAAATCCCGCCCCCGCCTCTCCGGCCCGGGCAGCCTCCACGGCGGCATTTAACGCCAGCAGGTTGGTTTGAAAGGCAATCGCGTCTATCGTTTTTATGATCCGCGCCGTTTTAATACTGGCTTCATTCACTTCGTACATGGATTGCCTCAACTCTTTTAAAACATTGTTCGTAATCCGGACGGTTTCCGATGTCTGATCCATTAGTTTTTGCGAACCCACCACAATTTCGGTGTCTCTTCTTGTTTTTTCGGTTATTTCTTTCAGCGAGGCGGATGTTTCTTCCATGGCGGCGGCCTGACCGCATGTGCCACTGGACAGCTCTTTGCTTGATGTGTCGATAACGTCGGCGATCTGTATGAGTTTTGCCGACGCTTCCCGCACGCTGGAAACAGAGTCAACGAGGTTGGACGTGGTGCGCGCCATGACCGTCATGATCAGAAAGGAGAAGACGGCCACGATCACCATGTTGATCAGGGATTCGGTAAGCGTAACCTGCATGGCGTCCATCATTTCCTTGCTGACGTTCTCCTGGGCCATGATGTAGTAGATAGTGAAGACGGCGGCAAACCAGCCTGCCGTCAGAAACACTGCTTTTCGTTTGCAGAAAAGCGCGGCAAATACGATCAGCGGAAAGACGCCATAAGTATTGGTCGTAAAACCTTCATAGAGATTCTTACTATAGAAATATGTTGCCGTAAACACCGTCGTCACATTCAGAACCATAATCATCAGCGCAAGCGGCGCGGCAATTTTATACTTTTTCCCCAGAATGAGAAACAGGGCGAATATCGCCACAATCAGGGTCATCATTGAACCGGCAAAATTGATCCACGCCTCAGCGCCTGAAGAAGAGATGAGCGCAACACAGGACACGATCTGCATGACCACAACCAATATGCCAACCACAAAAAGATACCATGCCTGCTGCTGGGCCAGATAACTATGATCCGCATAGCGGTTAATGATGGCTTCTCTCATTCCCGTAATAATATTTTTCGATTTAACCTCATGTTCCCTATCCATCCCTATATCGTCCATGAGTCTTCGTTCCTCCTTTTTATAAATTCATGGTTCCGAAGAAATCATCCTGTTTTTGGAAATCCGGCAATTCAATATGTAAAATTCAGGCAACAGCATCAACTTTCGGGTGTTTAAAACAACCACGGACATGCGCTGACCGTTTGACGGGGTTTTTTATAAGTGAACGGATTTTCGTTTCCAAATCTTTCCGGCTGCGGATTGGCGCCTCATGAATGACTTTGGGTCTTCTTTGAATATCTGATCCTGAAAAAGAACTTGCTTTTCAAAAAAGCATGATATAAATGTTAAATTAACAGCGTTAAGTTAATATAATTAAATTACAAAATCAATGAATATTTTTTGGAAGATTTTAAAAGAGGAGGCATATATATCATGAAAAAGTTCCTGGTTGCCGTTGTAATTTGTACGTTTGTCGTTTTGTTATTCAGTGTTACCGCAAAAGCACAAAATCCCGTTAGTCAAAATCCTATCATCGGAACATGGAAGACGATAGATGATGAAGGTCCGAACAAAGGAAAGGCGTCGTCCCATATTGAAATATTCGAGAAAAATGGCGTATATTCCGGCAAGATTACCAAGCTCCTGATTGATTCTCCGGACAAGGTATGTGGTAAATGTAGAGGAGCTCTTAAAAATAAACCGTTGATCGGGATGATGCTTTTACAAGATATGAAAAAGACCGGCAATACGGATAAAAAACTCGGAGATGAGTACACGGGCGGAACGATCCTGGACCCTGATTCAGGCGACTCTTATAACTGTAAAATGTGGGTGAAGGACGACGTCTTAACCGCACGTGGATTCATCGGCATCAGTTTGTTTGGAAGATCCCAGAAATGGCTGAGAGCTAAATAGTTATAAATTTATTTATCATCATCAAGAATATAAGAAACTTATTATACCCGTGAATCCGGTCGTGGCAGCTTGTTTTTTACAAACTCATGGAAGTGATGATACTGCGCTAAAAAGGTGAATGTTCGCCGCATGAGCTTCGGATTGATTTTCCAGGTTTCAAGCAGGCTTTTGATGAACAGGGCCCGCACAGCCGGGGTCGCCAGAATCAGAAAGAATGAAATCAATCGTATTCCGTAGAAAAACTGTTTCGGATCGAATTTCTTTTTTGTATAGAGTGCGCTGAAATATTCGACCTGTCGAAGCCAGTCCACAAATCTTTTGTAAAACGCTTCCGGTTCATACAGCTTTTTGAAAAGGAGGCAGTACCTGCCGAGCAGTTCCTCCCGGCTCATCTGTTTCGGAATGATGTTGGTATAGAGTTGCCATTCTCCGGAAAAATCATCCCCGATCAGGCGACCATCCTTTTGCAAACGCTGGTAGAGGGGCGTGTTCCGGGGCGCGTTCAGAAGGCTGATGCCGACGATCGGGCTTCGTGTCCGGTTGAAAAATCTTTCCAGTTCTTCAAAGACGCTTGTATCGTCATGGTCAAATCCTACGATCATACCCAGAAAGGGCATGATGCCGTAACGCGAGATCCGTTGAATGCGATCGGAGATATCATATTTGAGATTGTGGAGCTTTTTTGCTTCGATAAGACTTTCCCGTCGAATAGTCTCGACGCCGAGAAACAGGACGGAAAAGCGGGCATCCGCACACGCCTTAAGCAGTTTTTCGTCATCGGCTACCTCCACGGTGATCTGAGTGGAAAATGAGAGGGGAACGGACTGGTCAATGTTCCACGCGATAAGCGCCGTCAGAAGCTGTTCGGTGAATGCCTTATCCGCAAGGAAGTTGTCGTCGGAGAAAAAAACGGTGCGGGCGCCGATGTCGTGGGCCTGGCGCACTTCCGCCATGACCTGAACAACTGATTTGGTGCGCGGTTTTCTCCCGACATACTGAATTACATCGCAGAACTCGCAATTGTGGGGGCAGCCGCGACTGGTCTGGACGGTGATGTTGATGTAATCGCGGGCGCTGATGAGAGACCAGTCCGGCGCCGGGCTGTCTTTCAAATCGATGTACGTTGTCTGATGATAGACGGGATTGGCATGGCCCTGCACCCATGCCTGGAGAAATTCAGGCCAGGTGTACTCCGCTTCGCCGATGAAATGATAGTCTGCAAGATGGCCGCACTGGTCGTGATTGATGCTGGCATAGGTGCCGCCCAGGGCGACGGGAATGCCGCGTTTCCGGAAGCCGCTGCATATCTCCTGGATTCTTTTGGCATGAAGGGTGGATCCCGTCACGGCAACCAGATCGCACGGCAACCGCCAATCCAGCGCGGAAACGTTCTCATCGCACAAAACATACTCAACCGTCACTTCCGGCGGCGTCAGGGCCATGAGGGTGGCCAGCGCCGCATTCGGCATGAGCGTTTTGGCCCCCAGGAGATCGACGGTCCCCTGCATGACCCAGAAATTATCCGGATGCTTGGGGGCAATAAGGAGGATACGTTTGGCCTGTTTTCCACTTCCGTAACGCTTTGTCTTCATGATTTCACACGATTCTTTCTGAGCTTACGCAGCAGAGCATAAAAAAAGTAATTTTATATGTCAATGAAGAATGATTGCACGGATCCAAAATTATAATTGATATTTTCGAAAAGGTTTTGCATGATGACCCCTCATGAAAAATGAGGGGCTTGCTGATAGCCTGATTTATTTTTTAAAGGGATAAAATATGGCGTCCGGGAAAACACTTATACTGGGATATGATGCGGTTTCTTCTTTAGGAACTGATTTGGGAACCCAGTGGCAGCGAGCCGTACGGGGTGAAAGCGGCATCGGGCCGCTGACCCGTTTTGACCTCTCCAAAAATTTCCCCGTGCGGGTGGCGGGCCAGGTGGATGAGGTGGACGTCAAACCTTATCCGTTTTTATCCCCGCGGGAAATGGCGCACTGGATGTCGCCCATTTTTAAATATGCGCTCCTGGTGGTCCATCGGGCGCTGAAGCATAGCGGTTTGGAGATTACATCCGATATTGCGCCGCGCGTGGCGGTTACCTTCAGTTCGGCCGTCGGCGGCCTGGATGCGGTTTTAAAGGCGGACCGCCAGATGATTGCCGACAATAAAATGCCGCATCCCTTCGCCAATCCCAATTCCTGTATCAACATGGTGGGCGGCAAGGTTTCCATCCTGACCGGGGCGACCGGTCCCATCAGTTCCACGATTACCGCCTGCGCGACCGGAGTGACGTCCATGATCGTCGGCGACATGATGCTCAGGCAGAACCTGGCGGATGTGGTGATTGCCGGTGCGGTTGATTTTCCTTTGGTTGAACCGATTCTGGCCGGTTTTGTAACGATGAACGGCGCTTATCGTCCTAAAGAGGGACAGCCTGAAGAATCTCCTGAAAAAACCAGCCGTCCTTTTTCCGTCAACCGCAGAGGCTTTGTGGTGTCTGAGGGGGCGGGTTGTATCATCCTGGCAACGGATGCCTTTGCGCGGGCGCATGGGCTGACAGCAAAAATTGAGCTCGCGGGTTGTGCCATGACATCGGATGCCAGTCATTTTGTGGCGCCGAATCTTTCAACCGTGCAAAGATGCATCGAACTTTCGATAACTGCTGCCTGCTTGCAGCCGCAGGATATTGACGCCGTCAATGCCCATGCGACATCCACCAAAATCGGAGATAAAGTGGAGGCGGATGCGCTGTCTAATATCTTCGGCAAAAAGATACCGCCCGCATCAGCCAATAAGTCTCAGCTCGGCCATGCGATGGGCGCCTCTTCTGCCATTGAGACGATCCTGGCGATGGAAGGCATGCTGCACGACATACTGCTTCCGACCATCAATTACGAACAGGATCCGGCCATTGTGCTGGACTGTGTATCGGAGGGCGCCAGAAAACAGTCTCAGGAATTTGTTTTGAAAAATGCATTCGGTTTCGGAGGCTGTAACTCCTGCATCCTCCTGCGCCGCATGGCATAAAGGATTGGAAAACAGATGAGAGCACCTAAAAATCGCAGAGTCTTTGTTGTCGGTTACGGCGCGGCAACCCCGCTGGGCGGCACGTTCGAAAAAACCTGGCAGCGCGCTGTGAAAGGCGAGGCGGGATTTCGCAAGGTCACCCGCTGCAAGGTGCAATCCGCCTGCGATATTGTCGGCGAGATACCGGACTGGTTTCCGCTGGATCTTGATTTCACCGACGCCAAGGAAGTATATAACTGGAACGCGGCGTTTGTGATTTTAACAATGGCGGTCTGCAAGGAAGCGCTGACCCATGCGGGCATTACAATGGATGATGCGATTGCGCCAAGAATGGCCTGCCTGATCGGGTCGGCGCTCAATGGGGCGGATGCTTATCGCGTTGCCATGCACGACCTGGAGCACCGCGGTCCGTTGCGGGTGAGCCCCTATCTGCTGCCGAATTTATGCGCCAATCTGCCGGCCGGCAAAGCGGGTATGCTTTTGAAATTTACCGGACCCATCTTTTCGCCGCAGGGCGCCTGTGCCTCCGGCAATCACGCGATCGGTATCGGGTCGCGCATGATTCGCGACGGGGATTGCGATTTTGTTCTGGCGGGCGGGGCGGACGCACCGATTCTGCCGGAATTGATTCATGGCTTTGCCAATATGAACGCCACAATCAAGGTGCACTCTCCTGATCGTGCCGCGAGCGATCCTGCACAGGCATCGCGGCCTTTCAGCATCGACCGCAAGGGTTTTGTCCTGTCGGAGGGCGCAGGCGTTGTCGTTCTGGCGGCGGAAGAAGTCATCAAGACGCACGGACTGACGCCCAGAGCCGAGGTGCTGGGAATAGGCTGGACATCCGATGCCCATCACTATACCAGTCCCAATTCGCACACGATTGTCCGGGCTCTGCGGGAAACTCTTGAAGACGCCGGGCTGGAGCCTGCCGATATTCAATATGTCAATGCCCATGGTACATCCACGCCCAAAGGCGACCGGACGGAAGTCAAGTGTCTGCGGGAAGTTTTCGGCAAAGGCATCGAAAAGATTCCCGTGTCCTCCAACAAATCACAGCTCGGTCACACCCTGGGGGCCACCGCCGCCATTGAAGCCGCCCTGACCATTGAAGGGATGCGGCAGGGGATTATTCTGCCGACGATCAATCATTTTCCCGATCCGGAATTCGCCGATATCGACGTGGTGCCGAATATTGCCCGTAAGCATAAATTCGAAATCGCGCTGTCCAACGCGTTCGGCTTTGGTGGAACGAACTGCTGTGTGATTTTTCGAGGAGTCTGATATGAAACCTAAACCCTTTGTGCCGGAAATATACGGAAATAATGAGAAATTCATTCGGGATCAGACCACCGGGCTCATCTGGCATCGCGCAAAGCACCGGACGCTCTATGCCGATACCGACCGCTCGCAGGTGGTCTATCATTCCAATTATCTGCGCTATTTTGAATTCGGCCGCACCTCCCTGATGCGCGATGTGGCATACTCCTATAAGGAAATCGAAGAAAGCGGCTACGTCTATCCGATTATCGATCTGGGTGTCACCTTTTATCAGTCCCTTTACTATGACGATTTGATGTATATTTACACGCGGCCGGTGAATCTGGAGCGCGTGCGCCTGCAATTTGATTATGTCGTAACGCATGCCGAACAGGGGCACATCATTTGTGTCGGATATACGAAGCACTGTGCGGCCAATGCGGCGGGCAGGCCGGTGGCGGTGGACCCGAAAACGGTTGAGTTATGGAAAACCTTTCCCGACAAAATATAAAAAGACGCTTTCCCTTTACTCTTTCGGCAAGGCCGTATTTGCGGGACCATTGTATTGACGGCAAGGCCGTATTCCCCGCTGTAGAAGCCATGATCACGCTGGCTTCCGCCGTCAGAAGTTGTTATCCTCAGGCGGCGCTCAGCCACCTGACCGACGCGCGTTTCCCCAGAATGCTGGCCATCGGGCCTGCCGGGGAGCGGCAGGATGTGCAAATCGAAATCGAGGCGCAGGCCTGCGGGATCAGTGCTTCACTGTTGACGTCAATCCAGATAAAAAACAGTACGATCCGCAGAACGCTGGAACATGCAAGGGTGGCCTTTGTTCAGAATACGGTTTTGCCGGAGCCGGAAATGTCTTTTCGAACAGCCCGGAAACTGGAAAATGAGTGCATCCATATTCCCGCCGCCTCGGTCTATCGTGAGCTGATTCCCTTTGGCTTATCTTATCAGAATATGATCGGAGATCTTTCGGTTTCACCGGAAGGTGCGCTGGCGGATATTTCAGGCGGCGGCGAGGCCGACGACTCGTTTTTGGGGTCGCCTTTTGTACTGGATGCGACGATGCATGCGGCCTGTGTCTGGGGACAGCGGTTTACCGATATCGTTCCTTTTCCGGTCGGTTTTGACGAACGGATGATTTATACGCCCACCCGGAAAGGTGCATCCTATTCGGCCAGAATTGCGCCGGTGGATGTCAGCCGCGATCCTTTGATATTTGATGCCTGGATTTTTGATCAAAATGGCGCGATATGCGAGAGCATCCGCGGTCTGCGCATGCGTGATATTACGCATGGACGCATGAAGCCGCCTGCATGGATTAAGGAAGGGGCATGATAAAAATCTTTTTAATTTTTCTTCTGGCTTATCTGGCCGGGTCCGTCAATTTCGCGATTTTGTTCTTCAAAATTACCGGCAGGGCGGATCCGCGTTTGAGTTTCAGCGGCAACGCCGGAACGACCAATGTTTATCGGCAGGCCGGTCTGCCCTGGGCGGTGGTGGTTTTCCTACTGGATATCGGCCGGGCGCTGGCGGTGGCGGTGCTGGCTATGCATGTGATCAGCGGCGAATGGCTGGCATGGGCCGCTTTCTTTCTCGTTTTGGGGAACAGCTTTCCCTGTTTTCATGGATTTCGGGGCGGCAAAGGCGTGGCCAATTACCTGGGATTTACGATGCTGGCGGCGCCCTGGGCGGCTCTGTTGTCTGCGATTATCTGGGTTTCGGTTTACGGGGTAAAACGCATACCGTTTGTCGCTTCATTGTTTATGGCGGCCATGCTGTCCGTGGGACACGCTATGTTTTTTCAATGGGCGTTGCCGACCGTCGCAGGCGCTGTGGCGACTTTTGCGCTGATTGTTTTTAACCACCGAAGGAATATTCAACAATACGGGAAAGACAGACAACCCCCCCGAACAGGATTATAACACGAGCTTTATGGCCTGATGCGCTTTCAGCGCTTCATACAAGGCCGTTCGATGGGATTCGCTCTCCACGGTAAGCTCCACATTCAGGGAAATGTATTTGGCCGTCTCGCTTTGACGCGACAGGGATATCCGGCATTGACGATCCTGAATAATTTCACAAACAGCGCTTTTCATCTCGTCCTGATCAGCGCCGATGATTTTGTAAATCCATAAACACGGATAGTCTAAACGAAGTTTTTGTTTGTTGTTACCGGACATATTGCGCCAACTTTCTTTGCGGTATGGGTGCGAGACTATCCAAAATAATAAATAAGGTCAAGACGTTTCATTGGAAATAATCGTTTTGTCCGCTTTGCCGGTCTCAGAATTAATTTTGACAAGGTCCGGCTACTTTGATAAAGAATCCGCTCACAGGGTGGATAAATAAAAAGGGTTTTTAAAGGAGGAATGATGTTGAAGAAATCATGTTCTGCGTCATTAAAATATTTCTGTTTTACGTTGTTTGCCTTGATGATCAGCGCCGCGTTTATCCTCGTGCCGGGCGTCAATCCCGCTGAAGCCGCCAAAGAAGCTGATACGCAGAAGAGCGCTGCCGCTATTAAACGTACTCCGGGTGCAAAAATCAATATCAACAAGGCGGATCAGGCGACTCTCGAGAAACTTCCGGGGATCGGCCCCGGAAAGGCTAAGGCCATCATGAACGGCAGACCTTATAAAACGATTGAGGATGTCATGCGTGTCAGCGACATCAAAAAACGGACTTTTGATGCCATTAAAGATTATATTGTTGTCCAATAAGTGTTGTAAAAACTTAAAATTCAAAAGAGGAGGTTTTTTATGAAAAAAGTTTTAGTTTTAGCATGTGCGTTTCTGTTTGTTGCCACAGTGGCCTTTGCCGCGGGACCCAAAACATACCAGGTAACAGGGCCGGTTCTGGAGATCAAGGGAGATGTGATCGTGGTTCAGAAAGGCAGTGAAAAATGGGAAGTGGCCAAGAGCGCCGCAACGAAAGTAAATGGCGACTTGAAAGTCGGTTCCAAAGTCACGATTGAATACACGATGACCGCGGCAAAAATTGATGTAAAGGAAGACAAGAAAGCGGACGCTAAAAAATCGGATGACAAAAAAGCCGACGTCAAGAAGAAAAAATAAAAACGTTCATAAACACCACCCGGGTGGTTGCTCCTTATCAAAAGGATGGGAGCGACCGCCTGCATTTATTCATCTTTTGTGAAAAACAGTCACATTCGGTTTTATTGCTTCCAATATCTATACCTGAATGATACCGGAATGTTACTCTCCGAACTCCGGAATTTCGTTCGCCCTGATGATTTTTACAACTTTGTTTTTCGGGGTGGGCTGAATGGTATCTCCGGCAAATTCCATGGGTACTTTTGTAAAATCAATTGTGTTCAAATCAATAATCGTATAGCCGTCATTCGCAACATGAATCGGGACAATTTTACTGCCGCCCTGAAAATAGACGATGTTTTTAGTGTAAACGATTCCATGGTCAAGGTCTTTCAGAACTTTCCAGGTCGTATTGCTTCTGTAACCGGAGCCGGGTTTGCCTAAATAGGGAACGGAGCAGGAGGATATTGTGAAATCAGCCTGGTACAGGGCTTCCTGAGTCGAAGACGGAACCGGTAAAAATTTGGTCAGAATATGGCCGCGCGCAAAACGCTCCGGAGAATCAAACCCGCCGGGCATTCCGTTGAGGCTGTTGTCTTTATCGACATTCAGATTGTCATACTTTTTAACCATGTCCAGTTGCTGGGGGTAAGTCGGGCTGTTGGTCATCACGTTTCCGGCGTCCGTGTAAACGAGGGTCTTGCCTCCCACAAACTCAACCACGGCGGATTTGCCTGTTTTGTCACGCAAGACAAAATGAAGCGGAGTGTTTTTCAAAAAGATGCCCGGCTTGATCTCTCCGGCGGACTGCACGATCTGGCAACTTTTAATCAGCGCCACGGCTTCGTCGACATTTTTAGCCTGACTGATCAGGAAATTGGCCATGTCCAGAACACCCAGGACAGGGCGTTTGTCTGAAGGGTTGTAAACAGGATATTGTGTATATGTATCCAGATAAAGCCCTGATAGGGACAACCCTTCGGTATTCATGGCATCATCGACTTTAGGCGTATGGAAGGCGTTCCGTCCCCAGTAGCCGTATTTATTTGTCCAGCTGACCAGACTTTTGGCGGGGATTTTTTCGGCGTCAATCACTACATCGGTGGTGTTCTTTTGTCCGATGAATCCGAAAGTATCATTCAATGATATGTTCATGCCGAAATCCATGGAACGCGCTTCGACATGGGCGTTCGGGTGATTGATAAATATGTCGCTGCAGGCATGCGCAGCCTGCCCGACTACGGTTAAAGAAATGGCTGCGCAAAATAACAATAAGACAACTGATAATTTTTTCATGTGTGTTCTCTCCCCGATGAATAACATTGATTGATAAGAACTTGCTTTTATTGCGTGGCAGTATAGGAAAAGTGGTCTTGTGTGTCAAGGTGATTTAGGAGCGGGAATGCCTGATCTGCTTATGAATCACCGTATTTCTTTTATCTCTCCCTTCGGTAATATTTTATTTGAGGCAATTCGTTTGCCGGTTATTCACTTAGAGAAATCGAACGCCTTTCGACAGGATGTATAGTACTTCCATGGTCTCGCGGACGGCCTTGCAGTAAAGGTCGTCATAAACCTGCCGATACTCGTCGGGCATTATGGTATAGACGTTGCCGTTCCCGTCCTGGAGAGGTGAATTACCAAATTCTTCACCCCATGGTCCATAACTCCCGAAAAAATTGTTGCCGCTTGGTTCGATCCAGAACATGCTCATTTTCAACGGCTTCTGCATGCCTCCAGAATACGATTGAATCTTATGTTGATTCGCATATCTATTCGTCGCATGAGCAGACTCGTGGTAAATTGTTTCGATGTCTTTCACGCCATCCCCTGTTTGAGCAAGAGGTGTTGCCAATATCATCGCGTCATTGATGCGTTCTTCTATTCCCGGCCAGCCATTTCCCCTGTCATAGAACCTGCCCATGTTTTTTTCGTAGCTGTCGTTTATGGAGTGGTAAACAGGCACAGCATGCGCCGGGCAACTCATATCCTGAATGTGATGGAGAATCCGCCCCCGCAGAATCCATGATTTTTCAGAAAGATCGTGGTTTGCCAGGGAATCCAGCAAGTCCTTAAGTCGGTAGAGAGACGTATAATATAGACGTATGCGTCTAAGAAATGGAACAAAGCGGAAGTCCTTTGCCTTGGTATTCGTGTTGTGGAAATGCCAGTTCCTTAATCGACTGAATCCGTTATTCATGATTTTCCAGGGAAGATCTTCGTAATCACATGCGTCATTCAAATCTTTGATCAGGGATTCTTTTTCCGGAATGCCTGGCATGTCATGCGGATTCTGCTGATACAGCAACTCCACCGCACGTCTGTTGAACATCTTGTGAAAAACCGGTTTCATAATAGAGTCCTCTCGGTATTACAGTCAGCAACAGTCGCAGTAATTAATTGATATTGATTGATAAGAACTTGCTTTTATTGTGTGGCAGTATAGGCAACGTGGCATTGTGTGTCAAGGAGATTTTGGCCACAAGATGTGGGATGTTGCACTAATCACCCCGCTGAAGGTATTTGGCAACATTCGTTCTATTGAGAAATCTCCGCTCCTTTCGGTCTGTTCAGACGCCAAGAAGGCCAATTTAACCGGAATTCAGGCAGGCCTCTCCGTCACGCCTTGTTTTTCAAATGCGTCGTGCCCTTATGATTGGATGTAATCATCCCAAGTGTATTCCGGGTCGCCGTAGATAATGTCAGTGTGTAGTTGGATTTGAAGATCAGCAGCGGCGTATTCGATGTTTGGCGGGTCATGGATTTTTGGGTGGCGGTCGTGATCTGACAAGCCAGCGACCCAGATGCATAAGGATTTTCCGGATAACCGACGGGTCTTCGATGAAACTGATGATCCTCATGGCGTCTTTACATCCCCGCCTTCGCGGGGACAAGTTTTGGACAGATTATAAGGATCGACTTCATATATCTTCTGAATCAACCTTGCCCAACCTTTCCTTAATGCCTTCGAATCGTCCTGCGGTTCGAGGATGCAGGGGACAAGATCATCACTCGCGTCTCTCTTGCGTTTACCCCGAGCGACGTTGCTGTAGTAGCCATAGTACCGAACCATCTGCTCGCCGCTGTGGGGAATATGCGCGCACGTTGATGCCAGCCATTCCAATGACGGGAAACTCTTGCTGGTCTTTTTGTCCTTGGCCGTATAGACGACCGTGCCTTTTTTATCCAGATAGGTCATTTGCTCTTGGGAGAAAGAAGCCTGGATGATATACCGCGCCAGATTTTCCATTGCCGAGTCATCTTTCGGCAATATCCGGTTGCCGCAGAAGACATTGAAACCGGAATGTTTCCACGCGGACAGCATCCTGACCATCTCTTCCGTGAACGAAATTTAAAATTGTGATATTATCGCCTTTGCCACGAATCAAGACGGACTGGATGTCGCTCACGTGGGATTCGCTCTCTGGTCAGGGAAGAGTCTGCGCCTGCTTCACGCATCGAGCAAGGAAGACGCAGTGGTCATCTCGAATTACCTAAAATCAAACAAAAAGTTCACCGGCATCATCGTCGCACGCCCGTAAATGTAAATAAAGACTAATACGCTTTCTTTGATAATCATGATAAAATTTCAAAGAGATAGTGTGTAACAATTCGTCCTTAATTTTTACTGTCCCAAACCTGCCCATTTTTGCCACTTATAAAAATTAGCCTGGCCGCGCCATACGTCAAAATAAGGTATATCACCGATTCTTTTAAAAAGTTCTATTGCTGTTGCCTTATCACCCGCAATGCAGGCAAACATACAGAAATAATTTAAGATGGTAGGTGAATTCGGATATAACTTATCTATATCGCGAAAACCCTGTTTCATCTTTTTCCAGGAAATATCCGGTTCCCTAAACTCAGTAAATTCTTTATTTCCCCAAACTGTGACCAGTATACGAGTATAAATTGCCATACCTTCCGATTTGGGCGTAAGTTTCACAGCTTCCTCAGCAAATTTCTGCCAGTCGCCCTTTTCACCATGCCAGCGGGGCAATAAATATGTTGTCTTTTCAAAATAATTTTCATAATACGCCGGTTCTAAAGATATCGCTTTTTGAAAAAGTGCCTCGTATTTCTGCCTATCCCATCCTTTTGCGCGTGCGATTACAAGAAGAACAGTATAGCGATGCATGCAATCTTTTGACGGATATTTCGGAGGATTCTTGACAAACTCATATGCTTTTGCCATCCGTTCATCAAAAATTTTCCAGTTTTGTTCAGTTACAGTATTTGCATATCCTGAACCACGGGCTTCCCATGCATAGGAATACCATGCGTTACCCAAAGCAACTCGTGCTGTAACCGAATCAGGATATTTTTTAAGCCACTTGTTGAGATTATTAAAAAGTTCGTTCCACCCGTAATAGGGATAGAAAGAACGATAAAAACATAATATTTTCCATCCGCCATCAGGGAAACGTGTTTTTTCCGTTCGAAACCTATAAGCCATATTTTCCAGTTCATTATACTTTTCTTCATGAAGAAGAGTCCGGACTTCTCTTTCTAATTTGTTTCTTGCAACATTTCCGTCAGCTATTTCAGCCGCTGACGCTACGACATTGCCCATCAACAAAAGAATTAAAAAAACATAAAATCCCGATGCTTTTTTGACCGTTAAATTAATATTTCTCATTTTTAGCTCATCCTTTCTTGTAGATGGAATCATTTGCGTAGTTTACATCCTACCTTTTTTATCCTTACACTTATTGACGACCTCTTTCATTTCTTCAAATTCAGTCGGGTGAGCGGCATACAGTGGTTTGAGATCTTCAGATGCATTGGCACAGTCGCCGCGCTCCAAATCCGCCCTGATAATCTTCTTCCATGAATTCACGCAGCGGTCATCAGTAAATTTTAAACATAGAGAACGCATTCCGCTTCTTCCATAGCCCAAATAATGGGCTTTAATCAGGCATTCCGTATACTCGGTGAACGCCCGGTCGTATTCCTTTTTTTTAATAAATGCTTCCGCCCGGTGTAGCTGTACTTCCTCCATAAAGCCAATATCAAAACCTGTATTAGCCTTACCCTGTTTTATAATTCTTTCAAATTCGGGAATGTCGGTATCCTTCATATAACCTTCATCCGTTCTTAAAAGCAGAAACTCATAGTAAAAATGATAAGGCATCCTTTCATATGGCTTCAATTCAACATCATGTTTGAGATATTTCTCCGTTAAATCAAAATCCTTTGTTGTTCGCAGGACATCCCTTAATAAATTCAGGCCGTAACTGTCGCACTCCATATAGTCAGTTGCTTCAATTATCGCCATCTTCTTGTCCAGTGAATCGTGTTTTTTCAAGAATCTGCCTTTATAGGCCCTGGCTTTAAGAGAATGCGCGAAACAACCGTTGTTTTTTTCAGCCATATCAGCTTCTGATAAAGCCGCGTCAAAGTCTTCCAAGCAAAGGAGCGCCTCGGTTTTATTGGTTACAGCTCTGGTTTTTTTATCCAGTGAAATGGCTATATCGAAAAATTTTATGGCTTTTGCGCAGGAATCTTTATCGAAAGGAATAGCAGGGAAAGGGAGATGTTTTCTTACTATAATCAGTTGACCTAATCCGGCGTACGCGTCGGCCTGATATTTGTCGATCGCGATAGCTTTTTTAAAATAATCTTCAGCCTTCTGAAAAAAAATTTCACTTTTTTTGAAAAATTCTTCACGATTGTTGGGATTCTGAGAGATGCCTTGTCTCAAGGACTTCCATCCTTCATTTGTCAGGATCGTCGGATTCTGCATATCGTTTTCCGATAAAGCACGGGCAGGATTAGTTTCAATTGAAAAAATAAACAGAAGGACGACAAGTATGATGAAAATATATCGTTTTATTTCTAAAGCATACCATGAATTCATATTTCCACCTCGCAATAATTTTATTAATATAATTGATCTTGATGCTTATTTAAAGTAAAAGCAACGTAGCATAAAAAATTGATAAGAACTTCCTTTTTGTGGGGTGAAGTCCAATCAAAAACGGTTCAGGGCAGGATGTTCCGCACGGATGTGATCGGCAATCTTACAGACCTGATCCATGGTCTGCCGGAGATTAATGGTTAAAAGTTGCCGGTTTTCCATAACGACTTTTCCGTTGATGATGCTGGTAATCACGTCCGAACCCCGGGCGGCGTAAACCAGTTGGGAATAGGGATTGTACAGCGGCGTCAGGTGTGGCTGATTCATATCCACGATAATGATGTCGGCCTGCTTGTCCGCTTCGATAGAGCCGGTAATGCTTTCCAGACCGAGGACGCGCGCGCCATCGATCGTGGCCATTCTTAAAACTGTTTCGGCGCTCATGGCCGTGGGATCAAGCGTTGTGACTTTGTGGATTTTTGCCGCTGCGTCCATTTCCCGGAACATATCCAGATCGTTGTTGCTGGCGGCGCCGTCCGTGCCCAGACCGACGGCGATTCCTCTTGCCAGCATTTGCGGGACAGGCGCGACGCCCGAGGCCAGTTTCATACAACTGACCGGATTGTGGGACACGCGGACGCCCAGATCGGCAAAGACGGCGAGGTCTTCGGGGCTAAGCCAGTTGCAGTGCACCGCAATGGTCTGGTCGTCCAGCACGCCCAGATGGAGAAGATGCGGCACCGGTTTTCTGCCGTAACGTTTTTCAATTATGTCAATCTCGTCTTTATTTTCCAGAAGGTGGGTCAGGTAAAGAATCCCCGCTTCCCGCGCCGCATTTTTCACGTTCACCAGTGTCTCGGGCGAACAGGTATAGGGAGAATGGCAGAAGAAAGCCGGCGTAATCATCGGCGAACAGGGCAGCCAGCGTTTGACAAATCGGTCCGCGGACTCCATGATTTTTTCAAATTTGGGATTGTCCGGTGTGGCAAAATCGGCAAACCCCTGCGAGAGCACCGCGCGCATGCCGCAGGCTTTTGTGGCTTCGGCAATCCGGTTTTCAAAAAAATAGCCGTCGCAAAACGTTGTCGTGCCCGAAAGGATCATTTCGGCCATCGCGAGCAGCGATCCATAATACACCATGTCCTTGTTGACGAAGCGCGCCTCCATCGGAAAGATGTGGTTTGTGAGCCAATCCATCAGCGGCAGATCATCGGCCAGCCCCCGGAAGCAGACCATGGGCACGTGTGTGTGCGTATTGACCAGGCCCGGCAGAACAAGACAGCCGGTCGCATCAATGGTTTTTTGAGCCGCAACGGCGCGGTTTTTATCCACAAGGGTTATACGGCCGTCTTTCACGCCGACAACGGCATCTTCTATGATCTCCATTTTTGCGGACATCGTCAGCAGCGTTCCGCCGGAAATCGCCATATCGAAATGATCTGATTGCATCGCTTCTCCGCTCCCTGTCAATTAAATTCGATTTTGTAATAAATATCCACGCCGCTTTCCTGTCCCGTCTGAGTTTCAATTTGCCATTTTGGGGAGAGGTTATAACGCAGAAAAAATAAATTGCCTCCCGAAAACAATGAACGGCCGTAGCTGATGTAGAGGTCCGGCGTCAAGTATTTTCCGACAACCAGCATGGTTTCTGAAACGCTGCCCGCGTTACTGCTTGTGCCTTTTCCGTCCGGCGTAACGTTGATGCGTTTATACCCCATATAACCGTTTTGCTTCACAACATCCGCCGATATATCAAACGTGTCGAATCCCAGGCGTGTTTTAATTTGCCGTTGCAGCTTTTCGGATTGTTGCGACGTGAGCAGCGCACTCGCCGCCATCGCCATCAGACCGGCCTGCTCGCTGCTGTTGCCGAGCGGGTGACCCAGGACAATGTAAGCCAGAATGTCCATGTCCTGCATGAAGGGTTCGGAGTACAGCTTGACCAGGGGATTCGGAAGCGTGCCGCTGACGGTGACGCCGGCGCGGACATCACCCACCTTGCGCAAGGCCAGGATGTCCACCGTGGGCTGGTTCACCGGACCGCCGGCATAGAAAAGGCGTCCGCGGACAATATCCAGATTGACGCCGTAAGTGCGGAACCGGCCTTTGACCACCCGGATTTCGCCCCGGCCGGTGATTTTGTCCAACTCCTGAAATTGCAGATCGATTTGACCGCCCAGTTGTGCGTCAATGCCGGACGCTTTGAACGAGACGGCATCCCCCAGCATCATCCGGACCTGAACATCCAGATGGATCGGCAGCTTTTGATGATTGGTTTTTGCTTTTCCCTTTCCTTTCCGGACCACATCCGGGCTTGCTTCGACGGGACCGCGTGATTGCGACCCGACGATCTGAACATCCGGCAGCCTAACTTCTCCCCGAACGGATAATTTGTCCGGCGTTCCGTAAAAAGTAAGTTTGGGCGAGCTTTGCACCTGAAGTTCGGGAAAGTAAATGGTTTGAAAACGCTCGCCGTTGATCTGTCCTTCATAACCTTCAATCTGCCGACCTTTTATTCGAATCAGCGCGGAGCCTTCGACATGACCCTGTCCGGAAATCGCCCGGAAGGAATCGATATGGACGGCATTTTTGTCCAGTCGGGCGGAGATGGACGCGTCCTTGAGGGTAATCCCGGCGCTGGGCAGATAACCGCCCGCATCGGTCATCCGGACAGTTCCCATTACCTGCGGTTCGACCCAGCTGCCGCTCATCTTTAAATCCACATCGAGTTCGCCGTGGCTTTCCTGAACCAGTTCGGGAAACAGAATGCTCAGCGCTCCCTTTTCCCGGAACCGCCCGGTCAGCGATGCCTGAAGATTTCCGGCGGTATTCATGGAAACCGGAAAACGCGCGGCAATCGGCAAACGAAACACGCCCTGTATTTTCCCATATTTTGCCAGATTCAGAGTGACCGTACCGCCGAGGGTTTCGTCCTGCCAGATCCATTGCAGGGACGCGTTGCGCAGCTTGACTTTCACGTCTCCTCTTTGTCCCCGCCAGGAAACACTGGATTCAGCCAGTGCCGCTTGACCCGTCAGTGAAAGTCGCCGGTTCGGCAGAAGATTGCCCCGGGCACTGCCCGTCATTTTGCCTTCCAGTCTGGTGCGACCGGGCAGCCAGGCTGAATAAGGCGTCATATCGAATTCCTTCCATTGCAGACTGAAATTTCCTTCATCCGGCAGCTTCAGCCCGGCAGGGGACGAAGAGGAAAAATCGCCCTGAAAGTTTCCGCCCTGGGCCAGATGAATCTCCGCTTTGGCTCGAATCCCGTTTTCATTGGCGTTCAGCGTAATCTCACTTTGCCGGATATTAACGGATTGATCTTCGGCCTGAATCGTTCCTCCGGCGGAAAGTTTTCCACTGAGCGTGATGCGTTTTTCGGGCAGAAGCTTTAAAAGAATGTTTCCGTTGCTTGTCCCCGTGAGGAGTTCCCGGTTGATCCAGAAATTGGCGCGGGCCAGATTCAGATTTTTCCAGTCCAGCGCAAGGGAACCGGTGAAGGATTCCGGGGCCAGTTTGCCCGATATTCTGAGGGTTTCCGACTCCCGGCCGGTGATGATCAGCGGTTCAAGCGAAAAACTGTTTGCCGTGACATCAAGAATCGCGGGCGCGGCAAGTTTCCACGGACCGACGCTGTCTGTGCCGTCCAGACGAATAATTTTCCCCTGCCATCTGCCTTTGGAACAGGCGCCGGACAGGGCCATCTGCATGTCATGGCCGCTCCTGCGGACTGCGGCGGTAATTGTATGTGCCGGCAGCGTTCCTCCGGCCTTCATCGTCAGCGCGTCTGCCGTTACGCCTCCGTAGCGGAGTTTGTTGAAGGTCGCGTTCATGGAGAGAGGCGATGACTTCTCATCCGCCAGAACCGCATTCAAGTTGGCCGACGTGATCTCCAGACCGTATGCTTTTAAACCGTGCGCCTGAGCGGAAATAACGCCGCTGAACCTGTCGTTTTGCCAGCGTGTCCAGCCGGAAGCTGCAAGCGATCCTGAGGTTTGCGGAATCAGCCGCGATAGATCGCTGATGCGGGTGTTGAAGTCCACTTTGTTTTTGACGGACCCCGAGGCGGTCAATTGAAAACCTTTGCCCTGCAGGGCCATGCGCTCAATTTTTACATCGTCCTCAATAAAAGTTGCGCGCAGGATTCCGGTCAACTGTTGTCCGTGCAATTGGCTTTGCAAAAGCGCGCAGGTGATCTTGCCGCTTGCGGGTTGTTGTTTCGGAACCAGGATATTGCCGGAAAGATCAAAGTTGATAACACCGTCCCAACTGCGGTCAATGGCGGCCGGGTTGAGTTTCCGGCCGGAAAGTTCCGTATGGATGGCCAGACCGTTTTGCCAGTCGATGTTCAGGTAACCTGCAAGGACGCCGTTCAGGGCTGATCCCTGTGTTGCATTCAGGTTCAGGCTTTGAGCGTTTCCCGAATAATTGCCGGCCAGACGAATAGTTTTCCAGTCTTTTGCCTGGTTGGCCATTGCAAATTGCCCCGTGTATTTTTCGGTGGTTCCGGCGAAAGTCAAAGAGCCGGAGAGGTTCATCGGGATTTTAAATTCCGGGAAAAGATCAATTCCTGCCGCCCGGGCGCGCAGATCCAGAAAAGGCAGCGGTCCGCTCATTGTCAACATTCCGTCCGCCGTGATCAGGCCTTCCCGGCCCGGACGATGCAGACGAACGTTTTGCAAGGGGAACCCTTTGGCGGTCATGCCGGCATCCGCCGCCAGTTGCCAGAGTGTCTTTTGATGTTGATCGCCGGAAAGGTTCAGGTTTCCCGCAAGTTCATCCTGACTTTTCCCCTGTCCGAATTTTCCGCGCAACCGGAGAATATCCATGCCGGCCAGGGGTTGAGACGGGGTGGCTGTCAAATCCATTTCCAGCAGGGGACGGCGAAATCCGGCAAGCACATTTCCAGTCACAACGCCTTGTTCGGAAACCATCCGGAAATTATCGACGGACAGTTTTGCATTTTTCCAGGCCAGCGTTGCAGTTGCCGTCTGAAAATGCAGCGGCTCTTTTTCAAGATGGCGGTAGGTGAGATTGCTGATGTCCAGGCGATGGATTGTGCCACTGAAAAACCGGATCAGTAAAGGTGCGTGAGGCCATTTGAGATCCGGCGGCGTATCCGGCGAACGATCATAGACGGATATGTTTTTGGCGGACAGATTTTGAAAGTTCATGCGGCCTGCCAGCAAATCCAGAGGATCGGATGTCCAGACCAGATACTGTATCCGGGCCTCGCCCTGCGGCCATGCTATCGCCAGGTTTTCCAGGCGAATTGTCCCTCCCATCTTTCCGTCGATTTTTTCCGCGGAAATCTTCACGACCGTGCGGCGCGAAACAGTTTCCAGAAGTTTTCGCGCGCCCGCCGTTGTGCCAAAAAGCCAGACGGGCAGGATAAGGCAGGCCAGAAGCGCCGCCAGGGCCATGACCGCAAAGAGATATTTGAGGACTCGTTTCAAAATTCAAACCCCACGGTAAAATGAATCCGGTAGGCGGGATCATCCACGCCGATCTGCCGGGCGACGGAGAGATTCAGCGCGCCCACCGGCGTGTAGTAATGGACGCCGACGCCCGCGGCCTGAAACAGGGTCAGATCGGAAAAAGAATCAAAGGCGTTGCCGGCGTTATAAAATGTTGAAACCGCCCAGTCTTCCCGGATCGCGCGCTGCAATTCGACACAGCCGGTCAGCAGGTGTTTGCCGCCGACAACGTTTCCTTTTTCGTCGCGGGGTCCGAGCGACTGGTAGGCGTAGCCGCGTACGCTTTGGTCGCCGCCGGCAAAAAAGCGCAGGGATGGGGGCAGATCGGAAAGCGGATCGGAAAAAAAAGTGACCGCCGATTTAGCGCCGGTTGCCAGAGAGAGACGCCAGGGCAGGGACAGAATATGACTGGCTTCACCGACCAGCTGCAGCAATTGGGTGGTCGAGCCCAGGGCCTGATCCGTGCCGCGCAGATCCAGGGCGTAGCGGAATCCGCGGCTGGGACGAACCAGACTGTCATAATGATTGTCGGAAAACCGGATACCCGGCAGCACGTAGCGCGAATTCGAATCCTGATCCCCGATGGTAAATTCTTCCTGCTGAAATCTGACATAGACCGACCCTTGTTTCTGATTGCCGAAGCTTTTTGTCCGGGCCAGTTCCAGGGAAATGATCCGGCTGTTGTAGGTCGAGACGTCGTCTCTTTGCAGGTTGATCTGCGCGGAGGTGAAAGTCCGGATATCCTCGCTGCTCGGAATGATATAGCTGGTGGCGAGTCCCTGCAAGCGCTCTGAAATAAACAGAAGGGAATCCAGTTCATGGCCCTTTTGCAGCATGTTGAGATCGCGGTAACGCAAAGAAAATCTTGCCCCCGTGTCGGTTCCGTATCCGATGCCCGGTCGCAGGCTTCGGCGCGGCAAGGGCTTCAAAAGGACATTCACCGGGATTCTAAATGCTTCGGCCTGCTGCTTGTCCGCTGCGACCGTCACTTCGCGGAATCGTTCTGAATTGTTTAACTGGAGCTGGGATTCGGCAAGCTTGCGATAAGAGAATGCGTCGCCCGGTGCAAAGGAAATATAACGCCGCAGAAAGGCGTCGGGATAATCGGGTGCGCCCTCCAGCCTGACATCAGAAAAGAAATACCGCTGGCCGGTTTGCAGAACCAGGGTGATGCGGGCGGAATTGGCGGCTTCGTCAACGGAAATTTCGTGGACGGCGTATTCCGCGTCCAGATAACCCAGATCCTGCGCCCTGGACAGAATCGACTGTTTGGCCTGCTCGTAGGATTGATGCAGAAGCACATCACCTTTCCCCAGCGGAAAGGCGGCCGCAAGCCCCGCAAGCGACGATTCAGATGAGCCGGGACCGCTGACGGAAATATGGACATCCGACAGAATGACCGGCGGACCGGGGGCCACTTTTACCCGCAGACGGTATTGATCCGCTTTTAGAGTCTCCAGTTGGAGGGTGACGCGGGCGGAATAATAGCCGAAGGGTTCCAGCGCCGCGATCACTTTCTGATCGGCCTGATGGACAAAGCGTTCCAGCCAGAGCCGGTCCGCCTTTCCATCCTTTACCAGGCCGTAGGGAAGGGTCAGCGCCTCCAGAACATTTTTACGCGCCTCTCCATCAATGCCTTCGATGATAATATCAACCGGTTTTCCATCTTTTACCAAAACGCGGGGAAGGGTCAGCGCTTCCAGAACATTCTTTGGCGCGCTTTCATTGTCCATTTCAACCGGTTCGGCGCCATGCACGACGGCGGCAAATCCGGACCCCAGAAGCAGGAACAAAAGGAAAATGCCGGGAAACAGCCAATGCCTGCGTGCGCGGGCAGTGACGGTCGCCTGGTCTGAAATTGGCTTTGCCGCGATCATTATATAAAAATTGGCCTTTGCAGTCGTCTGTTGAAGCTCTTACTTTTTTTGTTCGCCCACCGTCAGCGATGCCGTTTTACTTCCCTGGATATTGCAGGTCGCGGTCACTTCCAGCTTATCGCTTACCGCCGCCGGAATTTTGTAGGTGTAAGCGAAAGTCGATTTATCGGGCTGCGACGTGTAGTTGTTTTTTTCAGCCGGTCCATTGTTTTTCCTGATGTCAACCTGCTTGATGTAATGCATGCCTTTAAAGGACGATTTATGGGTGATGGTTACCGTCAGCGTTTGCGCCGGCACATCATAAGTCAGTACGACATCCTTCGGGGGATCTGCCAGGGCGTGTTGAGGCATGAACAGGCAGGCCGCCAGCATACAGACGCCGGCAGATATAAAACTCGAAAAGTATTTTTTCATCGTTCATTCTCCTTTTTGGCGGGTTATTTGACGTTACAGTAATACAATTAATCCGAAAATGGCAATAAGAATAAATGATCAGGTATTTTCCCTTGCAATGAAGTTAGATAAAGAGATGATTGACAGGATTGGCGATGATGTCGCCAGGAAAGCAATCGAACTGGAAAACATTCCCCTGGACACGATCGTTTACGATACCACCAACTATTACAATGATCTCGACGTGCTAACTATATCCGAATTATCCAAAATCAACCAAGGCTTTGCGTGTCCGGTGTTCCATATCAAAAGAGCAGGAGGTATTACTGCCTGCTCTCAACTGCCAAATCCCCCGTAGGATGTAATCGCTAGCAACCCCTGCTGCAATTCCGTTCCCAGCATCTCTAAAGGCAGCGTAGTGATTTTTTCGCTCAGCGGATATATTTTCTTGCCCGGATAGACAACCCATAATTTAGACAACTGCAAATCTTCAAGACCTGCCCCGTTCGGAATAGTTGAGAATCTGTCCATGATAATGGCTGAGCATTGTCCAGAAGCGTCGTAATGTTCGGGCCGGAATATTGATTCCCAGCTGCGGAATGTCGCGTTCCAGAAATGTTGTTACATACTGATTTCTACCTTGAAAAATCAAACTATTTGTATGGTATTTCAAGGTAAAATGGCGGAATGTGCAGACAGCAAAGCGTTGACGGAAATCATATCTTGATGGGGAACTTGATTCCCGATACCCGGGTATCTGATCTTGATTAATAACAATTGAAAAAAACAAAACAATTCTATATTCTGTTTTCACTTTAATCATGGAGGCAGCTATGGACGCGTTATTTCTTGCCCGCATGCAGTTCGCCTTTACCGTCGGCTTCCATTTTCTCTTCCCGGCCATGACGCTGGGCACGGCGCTGGTCATTCTGATTTCCGAAACGCTGCATCTTGTGAAAAAAGACGACGTGTATCGCAGGATCACGGATTTTCTGGCCCGGTTGCTGGGGCTGATTTTTGTCGTCGGCGCAGCCACCGGCATTGTCATGGAATTCTCTTTCGGCGCCAACTGGTCCCGGTATTCGCGCACGGTCGGGGACATCTTCGGGCCGATCCTGGCTGCCGAAGGCGTTATTGCTTTTTTCCTGGAGTCCGTTTTTGTCGGCGTGCTGATTTTCGGCAGGAAAAAAGTATCGCCCAAAGTTTACTGGCTTTCCGCTCTGCTTGTTTTTATCGGCGGCCATTTGTCCGCCTTCTGGATTATTGTGGCCAATTCCTGGATGCAGACGCCTGCCGGATATGAAGTGACCGCCGCCGGTAAGGTTTTACTGACCGATTTCGGAGCAGCCGTCTTTAATCCCTCCACCGTTGCCCGGTTTCTGCACACCGTTCTGGCCACCTGGATCACCGGCGCCGTTATGGTGTGTGGCATTGCCGGCTACTATGTGCATAAGGGCCTGCACGGCGAAACCGCTCGGACGATGTTGAAACTGGGCGTCATTCTTTTCGCGGTTACACCGCTTTTGCAGTTGGGCGCGGCGCACGGCCACGCAATCCAGGTGATCAACTTTCAACCCGTCAAGGCGGCGGCGATGGAAGGGCATTTCCATACAGCCCGGGGCGCAAATGTTTATGTTGCCGGATATGTTGATGAGGACAATGAAAAAACCTACGGCATTTATATCCCCGGGGGGTTAAGCTTTTTGTATAACTTTGATTTTAATTCGGAAATCAAGGGGCTTAAGGAGGTTCCGAAGGAAGACTGGCCGCCGGTGAATCTGGTGTTTCAGGCGTATCACATCATGGTGACGCTGGGTATGATATTCATCGGGCTGGGACTGCTGGGGGCTTTGCTTTTGTGGACCGGAAAACTTTATACCGCGAAATGGTATCTTTTTTGGCTTCCCTTCCTGATTCCCCTGCCGCATCTGGCGCATGAAACCGGCTGGATCACCGCGGAGGTTGGGCGTCAGCCCTGGATTATCCAGGACCTGATGAGAACCGCCAAAGCCTCGTCAGTCGTGGTATCGACCGGAGAAATTGCTTTCAGTCTGGTTATGTTTTCTCTGATTTACCTGCTCTTGTCTGTAATGTTTGTCCGGCTGTTTGTGAAAATCGTCAAACAGGGGCCGACGGGGGAATAGTGGATAGCTCATCACTTGTAACTTATAACTAATTGTTGGCGGGAGGTTTGGTCAGGCTGTGCCGGATCAAGCTTGATGGAGATGCGATATGGAAAATATTCAGAATTTTCAAATCCTGTGGTTTGTGCTGATTTTCATATTATTGCTCGGCTACGCGCTTTTGGATGGCTTTGATCTGGGTGTTGCCGTCCTGCTGCCGTTTCTGGGCGTCGGGAAGGAAGAAAAAGATACTCTGATCGCATCCATCGGGCCGGTCTGGGACGGCAATGAAGTCTGGCTGATTACCGGAGGCGGCGCGTTGTTTGCGGCCTTTCCCCATGCATATGCCACGGCATTCTCAGGGTTCTATCTGGCGATGATGCTGGTGCTGCTGGCACTGATTTTTCGGGCTGTTTCGATGGAATTTCGGGCCAATGATCCGGTGCGCGCAGGTCTTTGGGAAAAAGCGCTGGCCGGCGGGAGCGCCCTGGCGGCCCTGCTGTTTGGCGTGGCGCTGGGCAATGTGATCTATGGCGTTCCGCTGGACGGTCGCATGGAGTTTACCGGAACCTTTTTTACACTGCTTCGCCCCGTGCCTTTGCTGTTCGGCATCACCGGGCTCGCCGCCGTTCTCCTGCAGGGCGCATCCTGGGCGGTTCTGAAAACGGAAGGAGATGTGCAGAAACGTTCTTTTCAAGCCGTGCGGATTTTAATGTGGGTCAATGCCGCTGCGGCTGTTATTTATTTTATGGTGCTGGCCGTTACCTTTCCGCGTCTGTCCGGAAACGCTTTATTTTACGCGGCGATCCTTCTGACGTTTGCGGGGCTTGCCGGATTATTTTTTTCTTCCGGCAAAAAAAATGAAGTCGCACCGTTCTGGGAATCGTCTTTTTCGTTGATCGGACTGTTCCTGGCGGCGGGCGCAGCGCAGTTTCCCAACCTGATTACCGCTTCCAACGATCCGGCTTTCAGCCTGACGATCTACAACAGTTCGACCGGGCTTTACACGTTGCAGGTGATGGCTGTCATTGCGCTTGCCGGGATGCCGGTGGTTGTCGGCTATACGATATTTGTTTACCGTTTGTTCAAGGGCAAGGCCGGGGCCGGCGGTCATTATTGATCATAAAAGGGGATAGGGATATCCCCATTGGCGCTGTCTGCAATCTCCCGATTTTGACTGATGCTATCGGTGACTTTTCAATTGCTCCGACAGCCTGGCTTCATTGGCTTCCAAATGCTTGATCTCTTTCACAAGCTTCGATTCCTTGGATTCCAGTACCAGGATCTTGCCCTGTATGGCGCCGGGAAGTTTTTCCCACTTGGTCTGCAAAATCTTGATCTGTTCGGATATTTTGATTTCATCGGCATGCAGCCTTCTGAGTTGGCCGTCAATTTTTTGCCGATCGGACAGTAAATCCTTGTGTTGTCTTACGTCAAATTTGCCCTGCTTCATTTCCAGTTTGACCTGGTTTACCAGTTTGATTTGATTCGCTTCAGTTAATTTGATCTCGTCGGAAAGTCTTGCCTGGTGGGAGTTGATGTTTTCCCAATCCGCGGACAGGGATGTTTTCTGCTCCGTCGTTGCTTTGCTCGCCGGAGTTTTGCGCTCCGCCGCGATCAGGTCGGTTACACAGACGCCCAGAGACGTCCCCAGCGAGGCGACAACCGTGGCAATGCTAATCGCTTTTTGGATTGGTCTTTTTTCCGGAACTTCTACCTGCGATGTTTTTTGCTTTTTTCCCTTCATGGTTTTCTCTCCTCCTTGTGGAATTTGCCCAGGCTTCAACCGCCTGGATATGAATGGATATTTTGTCGTTTATGCTTTGGGGAGGCGATAGGCGCATCTTTTCGCAGAATGCCTCTACAATGGCATCCACATCCGCAAAACCGATATCGCCCAGGCCGCCTTCTTCCACTGATTTGCGCAAAACAAAAACAACGGCGCTGTGTTTTTCGGGATCAGCTGCTTCGTCCTCCAGCATCAGGCAAAGCCTGCTTAAAAGGTCCAGATAACGATCGGCTGCCTCCATAAAGGGGAGCGCGCCCTGGGATTCAATATGCGATGCGATCAAACCATCTTCGGCGTAAACGCCTTTGCAATGCTTATCCGGTTCGATTTCCGAAAAGCTCTCTTTGCCCGTGGCAAAGATGTGGCGGCCCAGCGGGTAAAGACGACAAACCAAGGGGCGGTCCGGATGAACGCCGCAGCCCTGCTCATTGAGGAACACGCAGGTTCCGTCATCTTTCCAATCCAGAACGGTTCCGGAATTTCGGGTGTAACGCTCAATGAACTCCGCCGTGGACAAACGGCGATTGACCGCCAGACGCATGACCTCGTATGGATTCACCTGGATTTTTTTGTGGCGGCAGCATTCCCGGCACCGCTGGCAGGTGAATGAAAAAGGAGCATCCCGATGCAAATTGGTTCGACGCAAAGGCAGCTTCATAGCTTTTATTCTGATCTTCCTGAATTTCGGTCAAGTGTAGAACAAGCGTTCCGGCATGTCAACGGAATAAAAAGAAGACGTCCGATTTTATTCGGGAGGATCGGTTCTGTTGGCAATATTGACTTGACACTTCCGGGCTTTCTCTTTAATTTATTTCCCGCCGGGGGGGGGGGTGAGGCTATGCCGGCTTCTCGGGAGAATCCATGAATCCGTTCTATTTTACGCCTGCGTTTGCGATCATGATCATTCTCGGTATTGCCGTCCTGCTGGGGATGCTGGTGTACTATTCCCGGAAGCAGTCCCGGATTCGCCGGTCTTTTGAGGAACTGGCCCGGAGAGTTCACGGCACGGTCTCCCGGAAATCATTGGTTGTGGGAGATATCCTCGAGGGGCAGCACGGGGGCATTTCATTTGTCTGCCGCCACAGCATGGGTTCCAAAAACAACCCTCCCTCCCTGACGATCCGGGCTTGCATTTCCTGTCCGGCAAAACTTACCATCCGGCGGAAGGCCTGGTATGACAGGTTTGCCAGACAGATCGGGCTTATTGCCGAACTCCGGACAGGCGATCCCGTTTTCGATCAGGCCTATTTCCTCGATGCCGATCAGGCGGACTTTTTCCAATCCTATTTCTCCGGAGAAGAGAAAAGACGTGAAGTCGAAGCGATTTTCGGCCTGGGGTTTCCCGTCCGGGAAATTGTCTTCGGGAAGAAAGACATCCGAATTGTCCTGTCGCCGTTTCAGGGCGACGCCATGGCATCCGTTCCGCTGGAGAGATACCTGGACGCTTTGCTGAAACTTTCCGGCGGACTTTCTTCCGCGGGATATTCCGCCGCATCCTTCGGCCAGTACCTTTTTCCCGGCGGCTGCCGGCCTCCCGTTTCCAGGTTCGTCCTGGTGTTGCTGTTTGTGCTCAACGGCATCCTCATTCTGGGCGGAGCGGCAGCCCTTGCCTGCGGGATGGAGCAATACAAGCCTCTGGGCAATCGCCTGATGGTCAACGCCCTGTTCCTTTCCGCTTTGTCCGCGCTTGTCTTTCTGGTCATTGTTTTCCGATGGATTCGGGGCCGTTCTTCTTCCCACAGGCTTTTTCTGTTCATCCTGATCTCATCGCTTATCGGTTTTCCGCTTGCCATGACCGGCGGCGCCGTAGCGACCAATGGCTTTTGGGACCGGGGGATTGAAACATCCCGCCGGGTTTCCGTCACCGATCATTATTCTCACCGGAACAAGAACAACCGGACCTATTACATCGCCTTTTCTTCCTGGCAGCGTCCGGGCCAAACCGATCGAATCTCTGTTTCCTGCGATTTTTTCAGAGAAGTCCATCCGGGGGATGTCATCATCATTCGGACGAAGCCGGGATACTGGCAGGAAGAATGGATTGCCGGAATGCAGAAGACGCCGGACGTCAGCCGCCGCTCCGATGTGTCTGCCGAATTTCCGCTTACGCTCCGGAGCATTCGGTTCTATGAGGACGGGCCGTCTAAAATGCCCGGGGAAAACCGGCGTTATGCAATGGAATTCGCCCGGGAGACGTCCCGTTACATCTACTGTGAAGTGAACATGGAAAACAATCTGTGGCGGCAAAGGGATCATCTCTATACCTTCGTTTGGCAGTACGTCAATCCGGACGGCAGTGTTTACCGTAAATTGTCCATGCCGTTCACCGTCCGCAAAAAATGGAGAACCGCCTGGGTATGCAACAGTTGGGGATGGGACAAACCCGGACACTGGCCGCCCGGGAACTACCGGGTGGTTGTTCTGGTGGACGGCCGTCCATTTGGAGAAGGAGTCTTTACCGTCCGATAAGTTCCTTCCCCTGCGCATTGCACTTAATAATTGACATATTTCGCGAACCATGCAAAAGTACCTGCCATAATTTTAAAAATTGTTGTTGCGGCATCGGGAAATCAGGTTGCGGATCGGGAAGACAAATCTCAACCTTCAACATCGAAAAATCAGTTTATTCAACTTGATAAAAGGAGGTTTTCATTAAGAATGATTTCTCAAAGTCAAAGAACAGACCGTCCTGAGCGTAAGTATCAACGTTACTATATAGACTATGACGGAGCTACCATTGACCAGATTAAAGTCATCGTTCAGGGGGAACCGGTTCGTCTGGTGAATTACTCGCTGGGTGGTTTGTATTTTCTTTCCGTGCAGCGTTATTATTCAGGTGACCTGCTCAACATCTCCATCGACATTAAAAACCGGGCAAAAATGGAGCTGGTCGGCACAGTCGTCCAAGTGAGGATTGAAGAAGGCGCGTGGGGGATCGCATTGGAATTTTCAAAAAGTCTGGAAGCGATCATCTAACCCTGATAACGTCTGAGAATTTTTTTAAAGTCTTTTTCCCGTAAAACAGGAAAAAGACTTTTTCTTTGTTTGATTACTCGCCGATTATTTTCACCAGAACTCTTTTCTTTCGCCTGCCGTCGGACTCTCCATGGAAAATCTGTTCCCAGGGTCCGAAATCGAGCTTGCCCCCGGTGACGGCAACTACAACCTCGCGACCCGTAATCTATCTTTTTATGAATAAAGCGGTATGGCTCAAAGAGATGTCAGGACGATCCAGCAGTCTGAATCCGGCCTTTTGCGCCACAACAAGCTCAACGTCAAATTGCGTTCGGGAAACATGCAGGTTGGGTTCCGCCAGAAGAAATTTCCCGTCTTCTTTCATGACCGCGTGCAGTTGCGCAAAGAATCTTTCCTGATCCGGCACCTCGTGCGCCATCCAGAATGCCAGAATAAAATCCGCCGGGACCGTAACATTAAGAGAAACGGGACTGGCCAACTGTGGAGTGATCCGGTGCGCGACCCCCGCGCTTAAAGCCCGCTTGGAGATGGCGGCCAGCATTTCTTTCTGAATGTCCACCGCGATGACCTGCCCGTTGTCTCCCACCAGACGGGCCATGGGAATGGTAAAAAAACCGATGCCGGGGCCGACGTCCACAACGGTGTCGCCTGCCCGGACATAGGTTTTGATGATCTGATCGGGATTTTGTATCCGCCTGCGAATCCAGTTGTCAAACGTAAAGCAAAACCAGCGGGGGCAGACATGGTGTTTTCTGTAAAAAAATAGATCGCCTATTTTACTCATCATGTTTTCCTGTGCCGGGACAAATTCTGCTTGGGAATTGAAAACGAACGGCCTCTGACCTCTCCGGCAACGGTCAGCCCTTTTCCCGAAGCGGAATCCGGTAGTTCCAAAAATTTCATCACGGTATGGTTGAATACGTCCGGGTCCTGAATATGCAGGGCATGGCCGCAGCCTTCAAAAGCCGCCACGCGGGCGTCCGGTATCTGCTTTTGCATATATTCGTAATTTCCGGGCGGATAATAATTGCTTTCCGTTCCGTAGGCGAGCAGGCAGGGCGCCTCGATATTTTTCAAAACAGGCCGGTAATCCTGCATCGCCATGGAGATCCAGAAAGCAGCGATGATACAGGCCCTGTTTTTTTTGGCCTCTTCGTAGAGCCAGGGCAGATCCTCTTTGCCTTTGAAGTCCGCGGCGGCATTGAATTCCATTTTTTCATTGTAAAGCGACTTGTTTAAAATCCGCTGGGCGACAATCCTGCTGTAGGCTTCCCAGTTATCCAGCATGACGGAAAGCAGATAAAGATTGTCCTCGTGGCCGAAGTCGCCTGGTTTCCGGCTGAAAACGCCGGGCAGGCCGCAGTTCCAGTCCGCCGACTTCATCAGTTTCGGCGTCATCTCGATGATCACGATTTTTTCTATTGATTGGCAGGAGTAGTTTTTGATGTATTCAAAAATAACCTGCGCACCCATGGACCAGCCGACAAAAGAGGCTTTTGAGATATGCAGCGCGTCCAGCAGCTGCTTTAAATCGTGAGCCAGGCGCGTCAGCGTCAGATGGTCGCGGGAGGCTTCCGATTGCCCGTGTCCCCGCAGATCCGGAGCGATGACTTGACAGTGCCGGGCCAGCACGGGGATCTGTTTTTGAAAATAAAGGGAACTGGCCGTCAGGCCATGAATCAACACAATCGCCGGGCCGTCACCGGCGGTCTGATAATGCAAACGAACCCCGTCGTCCGTTGTGAAAAAAGGCATAAATAAAGCTCCCTATGCCATGCAATGGCTGTCCAGCCAGGATCTCAGATCGGCAAGCACCTTCGCCCTGTCGGCGGGAAGCTCGTTATAAACTTCATGCTTGAGGCCTTCATAGCGTTTGAAGGTTTTGTCCTTTGCTCCGACCAGATCAAAGAGTTCCTTCTGCCCGGAGAAAGCGGTATCCTGTGAACCCAGTTGAATCAGAACCGGAATCTTAATTTTAGACGCGTTTTGTGCGCCGATGACCACATAACGGTTCATCTCATGGCCGAGTCTCGGCGTGATCACGTTATAGACCAGGGGATCATCAATATAGGCTTTTACCACATCCATGTCCCGGGATATGAACTCTGGAGGGAGAGGTGACTTTACATGCACGCCGGGCAGTATCCTGGAAAAGATCTTCGTCAGGGTAATGAGAATCTTGGGGATATCTGTTCCCGGCAGCGATCCGGTGCCCGATAAAACAAGCCCCTTGATGCCGTCCGCGTTTTGCTCCACATAATTCATGGCAATGAGACTGCCCATGGAATGGCCGAGGACGAAGCAGGGGATGCCGGAAAACCGCGCCTGAATCACGTCGCGGCGGAACTGCTTTTCATCATCGATAAATTCCTGAAAGCTCATGACATGCCCGCGCTTGCCCTGGCTTTTGCCATGTCCGCGATGGTCCGTGCCGAAAACGGCATAACCCGCGGGGAGAAGCTCGTTGACAACATTGCCGTAACGGTCAATGTGCTCCGCGTAGCCGTGAATGACATGCACCACAGCCTTGGGGGAATTGTCCGGCGTCCAGCCCTTCCAGTAAATGGAGGTCCCGTCCTGTGCCTTGAAATTTCCGGATTGAGTCTTCATGCGATTGTCCTTTCGTTATGATGTTTCAAACACTCTGGGAATATTGGCGACAAACACTCTTATTCATATTATGCGCTTTTTTCCATATAGACAAAAGATATTTTATCATTGAGTTGTTCTGTTTTAAAAGATTTGTATCCCAACCGGTCATACAGGTGTCGGTTTCTGGGATCGCGGGCGCCTGTAAATAATTCATATCTTTTGACAATATCTTTATATTGATTTTCGATTTCATGCATCAGTGTCTTGCCGATTCCTTTGTTTTGATGTTCAGGAAGAACAATTAATTTGCCGATGCAGCAGGTATCATTTTGTTGACAGGCACGCACCGAACCCACTATGGTACAGGAGATAGACGCTTTCAGGATCGTTCCCCTGATAAATTCATCGGTCAAGCTTTCCAGGGTTTGTTCTATCGGCGGCAGGGATTTTAAATGAAAGGTTCTGGCCACCTCTTGAAATACTTTTATTTGCAGCTCAAGAATGGCGGGTAAATCTTCCGTTACGGCTTGAGTAATGATGAGTTCATCCATATTAAATATCCGCCCTCCTGGAGGGTGTTGTGTCAGAAATACACCGGTTTTACGCCCCATATTTCCTCCGCGTATTCCCGGATGGTGCGGTCGGTGGAGAACTTGCCCATACCCGCCACGTTAAGGATCGACATGCGTGTCCATGCCTCCGGGTCGCGGAAGGCCGCGCTCACACGATCCTGGCAGGCGATGTACGATTCGTAGTCGGCCAGACGCATGTACGGGTCGCCCCGCGAGAGGAGCGCATCCACGACAGGCCGGAACAGGTCCCGTTGACCGTTCGAAAAATATCCTTCGCCGATCATGTCCACCGCCTGGCGGAGATCCCGGTTTGAATGATAGAAGTGAGAAGGGTCGTATCCCTCGTAGTTCATCTTCGCTACCTGTTCCGCGGTAAGGCCGAAGATGAAGATGTTGTCCTCGCCCACCTCTTCCCGTATCTCCACGTTTGCGCCGTCCATGGTCCCGATGGTGAGCGCGCCGTTGAGCGCGAACTTCATGTTGCCGGTGCCGGAAGCTTCCATCCCGGCGGTGGAGATCTGTTCCGAAAGATCCGCGGCGGGCATAATCTTTTCCGCGTTGGACACGCAGTAGTTGCGGATGAACACGATCCTGAGCAAATCGCCGATCCGGGGATCATTGTTCACCACGTCCGCCACCGAGTTGATCAGCTTGATAACAAGCTTGGCGATAAAATAGCCGGGTGCCGACTTTCCGCCGAAGATCACGGTGCGGGGAACCATCGAATCCGTATGGCCGGAAATGATCCTGTTATACAGGGTGATTACATGGAGGATGTTCAGGAGCTGGCGTTTGTATTCGTGCATCCGTTTCACATGGCAGTCGAACATGGAATCAATATTGACCCGGATTTTGTTGCGGTCCCGGATATACGCGGCCAGCCGCTTTTTATTTTCCATTTTTACGTCCCGCCATTCCTTCCGGAATGCCGGATCGTCCGCCAGCGGCGCGAGTTTTTTCAACTGGTCCAGATCGGTGATCCAGCCGTCGCCGATCCGCGAAGAGATAAGGCCGGACAGCATCGGGTTGCAGAGCCTGAGCCAGCGCCTCTGGGTGATGCCGTTGGTCTTGTTGTTGAATTTTTCGGGCCACATCTCGTAGAAGTCGCGGAAAACGCCCGCTTTCAGGATCTCCGTATGGAGCGCCGCGACGCCGTTGACCGAATGGCTCCCGATAATCGCGAGATTCGCCATGCGCGCGTGCTTTTCCGGTCCCTCCTCAATCACGGACATCCGGCTGAGGCGCGAATGGTCGTCCGGATGCGCTTTCCGGACATCGTCGAGAAAGCGCCGGTTGATCTCGTAGATGATCTGGAGATGCCGCGGCAGGACGCGTTCCATCAGGGCCACCGGCCATTTTTCAAGGGCCTCGGACAGGACCGTGTGATTAGTGTATCCGAAGGTTTGCACCGTGATCTCCCAGGCCTCCTCCCATTCAAGCCCTTCCCGGTCAACAAGGATCCTCATCAGTTCGGGGATGGCGATGGCCGGGTGCGTATCGTTGAGTTGTATCGCCACTTTTTCGGAGAATTGCCCGAACGTGTCATGCGACTTCCGGTAGCGGCGGATGATATCCTGCAATGTCGCGGAAACGAAGAAATATTCCTGCTTGAGCCGGAGCTCTTTTCCCGCAAACCTGTTGTCGTTCGGGTAGAGCACCTTGGAAATGATCTCGGAGCTGTCCTTTTCCGATACGGCCATGGGATAATCGCCGTGGTTGAAATAGTTGAGGTTGAAGTCGCGCGTTGACTTGGCGGACCACAGCCGCATGGTGTTTACCGTGTTGTTCAGATAGCCGGGGACGGGCGAGTCGTAGGCCATGGCCATGATCTCCTCCGCGTCAATCCAGTCGCTCCGGAAGCGGCCGTTTTCATCGACGTACTGTTTCACCGTGCCGTAAAGCTTCACCGGGTAGAGGTCTTCCGGCCGTTCGAATTCCCAGGGATTTCCGTACCGGAGCCAGTTGTCCGGGGTCTCCACCTGGTATCCCTGTACGATCTGCTGGAAGAAGATGCCGTATTCATAGCGGATCCCGTATCCGTAAGCGGGAAGTCGCAGGGTCGCCATGGAATCCATGAAGCAGGCGGCCAGTCGCCCCAGGCCGCCGTTGCCGAGGCCTGCGTCCCATTCCGTTTCGCGGAGTTCTTCCATCTTGTAGCCAAGTTCCGTAAGCGCCCGGTCCGCGTCATTATACAGGCCGGTGTTGATCAGGCTGTTTCCGAGCGCCCGGCCCATGAGGAATTCCAGCGACAGATAGTACACCCGCTTGGCGTCCGCCTGATAATAAGCCTGCTGGGTTTCGATCCACCGCTCGGCGAGCCGGTCGCGCGCCAGCAGCGCCAGACTTTTATAACAGTCATACGGCGTGGCGGAGAATTCGTCTTTCGCAAGGGAATGCTCCATGTGGTAAAGAAAGGATTCCTTCAATGACGCGCTGTCCCTGCCCAGAAGCTTGTTCGTGGTGGTCGTGAGTTTTTTCCCCGCGGATTTTTCCTTCTTCATTTCAACCTTCCACCTGCCGGATGAGGCGTCATTTTCCGTACTTCGCGTGTCGTGAAATATAGGAAACGCGCACTTGTGTGTCAAGAAGATTCTGGCCGTCCGCCCCCGCAGGTCTTCCGAAGTAGAAATTCAGTCCGTCCTTTGGACAACGTATTGGCATCGACCATCCGCAATCAAGATAGCGGTACCCTGAAGGGCACGCGTAGATCCTCTTCTCGATATAAGACCGCCAGAAACCATACTGCTGTATAATTTTTATTGATTTAATAATTTAACGGTATTAAATTATTGACGTTAAATGAATGTTTCACCTCTACAAAAAGCAAATTGCTGCCAAAGGAGCACAAAATGAGTGAAAATTTAATACGTCGGAGGGATGCCTCAATCAAAAAAACCATGGCAGAAGTGGGCAGAATTCTTGAAAAAGATTTTCACATTGAACTCAACAAAAAAGAAAAAATACTGGAAGGATACTTTTCTGAGGGATTTTTACCCGAATGGTATTATTACAGCAATACACCTGATACCCTGGCACAGCATATCTATATGCTCACACAGTTTCTTAATGCCAACAGCGAAATGATCAGCCAGGTAAGTCCTGACGGCAGTACCATTACCTATTTTGTAAATGTGGGCAGGGATTTTCCGGGACGTCTTGCCCGAATCATCGAGCAAAACATTTCCATGGACATTGTGTCGTATAATTCCGAATCGGCACGGGCGGGGATGCGCATTGTGACCATAGAAAGAAGAGGAGCGAAACCACTGCAACTTTCTTCTGAGGAGCATGTTGAAATCAAAAAACTTATGGAGGATATCCGCTCTTATTCCAAGGAAAAGAATATAAAAAACGAACAGCAGTTTTTATCGTCTCTTCAGCCTAAATATTTGCGGGAAGAGCTGTCTGATGCAGGAAAACCGAGAAGAGCGTTTCGTCATCTTGAGCTTTATGCAAAAGCTGCCGTTACCCCAAAACCGGTTATTGCCTTGTCTGAAACTGAAAAGGAAAGAAGAATTTCTATTGCATTGAACTCACCATACAACCGCATGATGACCGATGTGCTCGGATATTTTAAAAAGAAAAATATCAACATCAATCGTTCCTATTACGACCTTTTCGAAAACGGCTCTGTCTCGGCAGGGATCATGTCTGTCTATATTTCCAAAACGATCGATATGCAGGGCATTGAATCTCAACTGGCGGAAATACTCGGTGCGGGCCACCCGTCTTTCATGGTCACTGATGAGAATGAAAAGCACATTGAAAAGCAGATACGCAAACTTGCCGAATGTTCATCCTCTGACGATATTTTTGATGCTATCCGGGAGCTCAAATCGCTGGCAAATAAAAATCTTGAACCGGGGAAAGAATTCAATAATCTTTATTTAAACAGCATCACGGACTTTCTGGAAGCGGCAAAAATATCGGGCCTATATGACAGCCCTCACGTGCTGGCGATTCTTCTTGGATTCAAGTCTTTTGAAGAGTTTTTTGTCCTTTGCAAAAGAGACAATGAACAGGTCAATGTTCCCGGATATCGCATCAGGCATTCTGATTATCGCGGACCCGCGAAGGGCGGATTGAGGATAGATCCTATTGTCAATTTTACCGAGGTTGGAGCGCTGGCGTTTATGATGACATGGAAGTGCGCGCGAAGCCGTATTTTATTCGGCGGAGCAAAGGGAGGGCTGATCATAAACCCAAAGGAGTTTGATTCAAAAAGCATTGATTATTTCGATACCCTTTCAAACTTTGGACGTTCACTGTTTCTTGTGACAGGACCCATGAAGGACGTGCCCGCAGGCGATGTAGGCTGCGGCGCCACAGAGATAGGACATATGTTTGAAGGGTTCAAATCCGTACTCAGGGATATTGGTTTGATGGTGTACGGAGTAAAAAATAATGTATCAATGATCGGTGACAAAATCGTTTCGCTGGAAGCGGCCAGAAAACTTTTGAAAGATGCTTTTGACATTAATTATGATGATAAAAAGATACTCGAACAACTGGGGATGGATCAAGAATATCTGGAACGGGTCGTGGCGGCGCAGATTACGGGGAAACCCCGAATGGGTATTAATGCACGAAACGGTGCAACCGGACGAGGGTTATGTTATGCGACGCTGTGTACGGTCACAAACATGTATTTTGACGGCACGTGGGAAACAACGGTGCCGTTAGCTCCGGAAGAGCGGACCGTCCTGAAAAAAATCAGATTGCTGACGGAAGATTTTATCCTTGAAAAAAGCGGAGTGGATATCATTCAGGACAAAGACTGGAAGATGCTGTATGAAACAATTTATCCCAAGATGCTTAAGGATAAGAAGATCGTGGTTCAGGGCTCGGGAAAAGTCGGCGGGTCGGTATTGCAGGAACTTAAACATTTTGGCGTTAATATTATTGCGGTCTCCGATGCCGGCGGTGCGGTCATTGGAGATCATCTTGATGTTGATGATTTACTTCAAGCCGTTGAGCGTTCGCGAAATGATCCTGATATTTCAAAGCGCGGCAGTGTGATCAATGCCGCAAAAAATGTCGAGCGGTGTCTATCCGGCGCAAAAAACGGTTCTGCCGTGCTTGCGCTTGCGTGCGACATCCTGTATCCCGCCGCTCTTGAAAATTCGGTCACCGAAGAAAATGCTCTGAACATTAAAGCAAAGATCGAAGTGTGCGGATCAAACGGAAGCAACAGCCCGAAAGCTGAAAAGATTCTTCATGCGCGGGGGGTGCTTGTGGTGTACGACTTCCTGGCCAACGGCGGCGGCGTTGCCGCTTCATACTTTGAATGGTTGCGGAATTTGCATCAGCGGTATCAATATGAGGATGAGATCGTCTATAAAAGAAAATTCAATGCATCAATCATGGATCAATTCATTATGCCGGAATTTAAAGAAAGGATTCATGGCATTCTTAAAAATGAAGAATCATCTGCCGTCACGGTTGAATGGAATAAATTGTTGCGGGATATTATTTTTACGGCGGTTAATGAAGATTATCAATTCGCGAAAGAAAATAATATATCAATGAAAAACGCCGGCTTTATAAATTCACAATTCAGGGTTCTTTCTGCCGCCATGGGAAAACTTCCGGAAGAGGCGAGAAAAACGTTGATGGATGCGTTGCCTCAAAAAGCAAAACACACATTAAAAAAGTTTATGAAACATCCGGAAGCAGCACTTTATATCAATTAAATTGATTGATAAGAATTTCCTTTTTTGAACGAATTCCGGGGGGCTGAAATAGCCGGACAAGGCACAGTTGCCGCAGGGGGCGTGGCCGTCTGTCTGCTCCTGCAATGCTATGGTGCAGGATTTATACGTGTGGGCGTCCGATGGCTTTAAAGGTTTAAATGCGATAGCGGATGTTGCAAACGAAGCAGAAGGCGGGTTTCCCTGTCTGTCTCGCGAAAATCTGTTTATCCGTCCGCCGGTTTGACGGCTTTTCGTCCGACAACCGTGCAGGCCGTAAGCTCTGCCAGGAAGCAGCCTTCTGCGGTCTGGCTTTTGAGTTCTTCGATCCAGCCGTGTCCCTCGGATGCGCGGATGCGCTTTTCTTTGATGGCTTTTTGCACGGTTTCCCGCAGATTGTAAACTCTGTCCGCCGTTTCAAAATCCGTAATGACGGAAGTGCCGGGACAGGTTGTCACGCCGGACAAGCCGGCTTCAACGAAATAACGGGGAAGATCGCGGCCCGGAACCCGCCGCCGGAAAGAGCCAGCCCAATGCACCTGTCCTTCTGAATATCCTTGAGAAGATGTGTTTTCTGTTCTCCAACATCCGGAATTTCAGCCAATTGACAAAACATTATTGACAAACAAGGTTGTATCTATTACACGGGATCATCACGTAAAGAAATTTTTTTATCAGATATTAATGCTTTTCGTACAAAAACAAAACTTTTTAAAGGAGGTTTTATATGTACAAATGCAAAAGAGCAAAAACTATTGTTATGTTTATCGTTCTAGCAGCGATCAGTGTATTTGGGATGCTCTTTGTCAGCGTCAATGCCCAAGCCGCTGTTCAAGTAACGACTATTTACTTATATCCCGTGGATAGTAACAACACTGATATTACAGGATGCAGCCTGCAAAACTACAGTAATGGCCAATTACCCTACTTTATATATTATGATGAGAATCATCGTCCTAGCGAGGGCTATCACATCATGCTTTACATTCATGGCGGAGGCTGGAGGGAGATAGGTAAGCGTTGGGGGAATGACAATAATTTTGACGCGATAAACTACTTCACTGCAAGAGGTTATGCGATCATTGACGCCTCCTATCGCCTTCTTGGAGATACATGCGGAGGAACATCCATAACCCCTGCCGATCAACTACTGGATGTTAAAATGGCCTTCCTACGCACATACGCTTTCCGTAACTTTTCGAATTACTGGTATCATAATCCCAATGCAAAACCCGAAGGTGCGTTGGCACTGGACATGAACACGAATGCAAAAATCGTGATGCTTGGTGAATCGGCAGGCGGCCACCTGGCAGCATCTTTTGCCCTCAACGTACCGGCGGATTGGAAACCTTATCTCGGTGGCGTCGTTACCGTGGGAGCCCCCTTGGATTTCTCGGATTTTGTTAATCGTTACGGATATTACGGCGACAATGCAAGTAATCGGACCATGACCTTGGGTGGTCAAAATATACTTTTGAATAACCTGCTTTCATTAGATAGAAGCGTATTAGCAGGACTCATATTCAATTATTATGTATACACTCCACTAGATCAAAGGGATGTTATGGTGCAAAATAACACACTGCCTAGTTATGTAACCAGCAGCACTGTGCCTTTCTTACTGATTGTCGGCGATAATGATCCATGGGTTCCCCCAGAGCAGTCAAAACTTTTTTGTGAAGCCTTTGGAACACCGGTCTTTCTTGCCGGTAACGATACGACCGCAGCCTTTAGCTGTGGTACCGGCAATTCCCAAATGTTTGTGGAACTGAATGATAACACCCACATCCCAACAGGGACATCGAAAATTGGAGATCATCTTGGAAATTTGATTTGGAATTGGTTGGATGCCAACGCCCAGTAGTAATATTGTTTTGTAAGAGTTAGTGTGGTGCGTCAGAAATCCCTTTGCCAAGATTTATGATGCCAAACACCAGAACAAGGGGTTGCAACCCCTTGTTCTAAACGGATTTGTAGAAATCGCTGAAACAGGGTTTATTTAAACGGTTGGAGTGTAAGCTTCAACCGTTTTTTAACGCATCAGTATTACGTTTTTCCAATCATGGATTATTCCGCAATTTTTGTATTGCTGATCGTTAGTCATTGATTCAGGATGGATAAAAGCGCGGTTTTTCTTCCGACAACCGTGCAGGCCGTAAGCTCTGCCAGGAAACTGCCGGTTGCGGTCTGGCGGATGAGTTCTTCGATCCAGCCGTGTCCCTCGGAGGCGCGGATACGCTTTTCTTTGATGGCTTTTTGCACGGTTTCCCGCAGATTGTAAACTCTGTCCGCCGTTTCAAAATCCGTAATGACGGAAGTGCCGGGACAGGTTGTCACGCCGGACAAGCCGGCTTCAACGAAATAACGGGGAAGATCGCGGCCGATCGTCCGGTTGGTGAATGATTCGCGCCAGATGCTTTCTACCGTTCGGGTCATTTCCGTTTTGCAGGAGGCAATGGAAAAGGTTTCCCAGTCGTTATCGTAGGCCAAAAGCAGTCCGTCCGGTTCCAGAACGCGGACAAGTTCGGCAATGGCTTTTTGCGGTTCGGGAATATGTTGCAGCACGCGGTCGATGCGGCATCTGGAAAAAGAGTTGTCGGGGAAGGGCAGGGCTTTGATGTCACCTGTGTGAAATTCGACGGGAAGGTGTGCGGCATGTTTTTGCGCCCTGGCTTTTTCAATCATCGCGGCGCTGGCATCCAGTCCCACGACTTTGCCGCCCGGCGCGATCCTTTCGGCCATCCGGAAAACATCATCGCCCAGACCGCAACCGGCGTCCAGCACGGTCAGGCCGGGTTTGAGATCCAGCAGGTCGTAACTTTGATTTTTGCATTCCCGGTAATACGGCAGCGAATCCAGCAGCGTCAGGCAGTCGAAATAAGCCTCCTTGTTTTTTGCCCGGTCCACATCCGTAAAACCCGTCGAAAGATATTCTTTTTTCATCAATAGTAGGGCAGAATATTTAATACTGCCTTTTTCTTCTCAGTCATTTGAGGCTTCTCACTTTTTCAAGTGAGTTGTTTTTACAGGCCGTTCCACTTCATTGTATTGAACAATAATATCAAATATGCCATCATAATCCTGATCAATCTGCTCTTCATTAATAACACCGTATCGATAATAGATTTTTTTCCATATCTTGCCTGTTGATTCGTGATAGTGAATGGAATCGTAAAGAATACCATCGATGTAATTGGCAACAACATCGACATTTTTATCATTATTGTAATCAGAGTCCGCACGATGCAATATGCCTTTCTTATAGAAATATTTTATTTCAAAGACACCATCGTAATTCTCATCTGCGAGACAATAGTCGATAACATTTGCTTTGAAATGGGAAATATTATCGATTTTACCGTCAAAATTTCTATCCTCTTCTATTCGAGTTAAAAGACCTTTTTCATAATAATAGAATGCATCGTTCTTTCCGTCATGATTTAAATCACCATACTCATACCAGTTGGACTGCTTTTTTCTATAATCTTGAACAGCCTTGAAAATGTAGAAGGTAACTATACTTATTGAAATGCCAATGATGATTCCTGTTACAATACCTTTTCGGGATTTCTTTTCTTTCGACACATCAGAATATTTGTTTTCTTCAGATACCTCGTTAGCTTCCTCGTTCGCTGGCTCATCAACTTTGCCCTGTTCGATTTGTTCTAAAATATCCTTTGCCCTTTCAGCATCTTTTTCGTCAACCTGAATTTCAACAGGTCCAAATAATGGATTAAATCCGGTGCCCAAGCGACCGGCACCTTCTAAATCCTGCAAACCTTCACCCTTGAAGTAATAGGGAATGCCTTCAGACTGGAGGACTGATTTGGCAAATACGAGAAAAGTGGGATCGCCAGCTTGATAGACGGTAATAAATTTTATTTTTTGCGGCTTTTTCAAGTTGGAAGTACTCTTTTTTTTAAACGGGGTGTGACAGGCGGGACATTCAGCCTTATCTTTCTCATATTCCGCACCGCAATGAGGACAAAACATGAACGCCACCCAAGAGAACCCGAATAGTTTCAATATTCATAAGAACTTTTTTTGGTAGAGGTGATTATAGGAAACGCAGTCTCTTATGTCAAGAAAATCTCTTCCGCAAGAATTGTGGTAAATGTGAGGCGCCCTTAAGTATTAAATTTGTTAAAGCAGATATCCAAGTGAATCCGGTTGTATGAGAAAGTATCCATCAACCATTAAAACAGATCCTGAATAAAGTAAGGGCATCCCGTGTGGTTCCAAAATCAAAGCGCGACAAAATCCGGTATCCCGCTGTAGGGAGCGTCCCACCGGACGAAGCCGGTCCGGTTCTTCCTGTTCCGGTCGGATATGGTCGGGAGGGAAAGCCGGATGACCGGAATCCCGAGGCGCGGGGTTGAGGTGCAGGCGAAGAGATAGCGGTGATTGTGACCGTGGATGATGGAGTGGAATGCGAATCGTTCCAGCAGATGTTTTTCGATGAATGTGGGACGATAGATTCCCGTATGGCTGTCTCCGGACTCCCTCCAGAGACTTCGGTGTGTCACGAGGTGAAGGAGCGCTCCTTCAATATTCATTGACGCGAGTTGTGACGCCGCCCATTCCACCTGTTTGTCCCGTATGCGGTTGATGCCGATCATGCCCAGTGCGTGGGCCTTTCCGCGATGGGTGCTCCTCAGGGACACGAAGATGTTATTTTCGCACCGCATGATGGAGTCATAATCCTCGGCCACGATGATTTCTTTCTGTTTGAACACCGGTCCGGTCAGGGATCGGTACCGTTTTCTCGCCTTTCTGTTGGTGAAGAAGTATTCCCCGATCCAGTCGCCGAAATCGTGGTTTCCCGGTGTAAGGACCACGCGTATCCCCGCATCAAGGAGAGTCCGCAACAGTATCTCGGCTTCCCGGTATTCCGGTTCCGTGGCGTGCTGGGTCATGTCGCCTGCTATGATTACGATCCTGTCGGGATTCACGCCCGGGTCGCAGGCCGTTTCAATGAATCGCCGGACATGGGCCGACAGGTTAGCCCCAAAATGGATGTCGGAAATGCAAACCATCAATGACCACTCCTCATGCTTACCCGTGTCCCCGTTCGCTCACCATCCTTCGGCGTCTAATAATAGCACCTGTCTATACAAGTCTTCTGGTAATTCAAACAATTCATAAGGCAATCCGCACGGCCAGAATTCTTTCCATGGTCATGATGCCCTCCTCCACCGCCATAAGTTATCATAGTGTTGCGATTACAATCAGATTCACAAGAGCTACGGTCAATTTTGCATTCACGTTCACAGAGTTCATTGGGCTTTCTGATGGGTGATGCCGCTGCCTTTGCCCTTTCTTGATCTGCCTTCGCCTGTTCTTGTTCTGTAATTGCTTTTTCTCTTTCTGTTATAGTCTTTTGTCGTTCAATATGTTCTTTCCTTTCCCATTCTTCCAGCGAGGGTTTTTGAAAGGTTTCTTTTAGTTGACATTTCATCCCTTCTTTAAGCACACTAGAGATGATTTCGTTACCATTCTTATCAACGCAGAGGTATAAGTCTCCTGCATGAGCAGTGACTGAGAAAGCAAAAACAATGCATGGTATTAAAAGTAACCGGTTCATTTTTATGTTTTCTCCTCCTTCAAATCCGTTTAATTTTCAAGTCCGCTTTTTTCGATGACTTGCGTCTCATAGTAGCACGATTCGCTTTTATTGAAAGCGGAAAATAAACAGCTTCATTTTAATGACAAATTGGGCAATTCGGCAATTCGAGGGGCCGAATTATGGATGTCCCGCGAAGTGTCCGCGGCGACAGCCCCGATGCGGCCTGGCTTCTTCTTTCCTGTTTCCTGCTTTCTTCTTTTCTTGACATTAATCAGCAATTCGTTTACCAATTTTTCCATGATCAAATCGTTTCGATTTATCGCCTTCGGAAGAGAGTAATGCCATGAAAACACTTAACCGCCGGATAGCGCTGATATTCTCTTTCATGAATGCCTTTGTGCTGATCCCTTTATGCGTGTGCGCATGCGGCGACATCGTTCATAGTGAAAAACCACAAATAGATTACCTGAGCATTGACGAACTATACCGTTTGTGCATGCCCGCCGAATGCGGGAAAGATGTCGTTCTTGAAGGAAAGGAAGTTCATGTCAGAGGATCGGTTGACCGGAACAATGTTTTTGATAAACAATCCTATCCCCGGTTGCCCTATGAAAAATTTAAAATTTACGACAAAAAAAGCGGCAAAGCGGTTGACGTCCGGGCGGTATCGAAGGACAATCGCTTCATATTTAAAAAGATAGAAAAATATGCGGATGTCCCGGACAGGGATATTTTTGTTTCCGGCGTCGTTTCGAGCTTTGATATGCCCATCATGGGAAAATGCAAAAGAGGCATCAGGATTGAGATAAAAGACGCAGGAAAGATTATATTTAAATAACAAAAGACAAAACTTTTTATTGATCGGAGTCAAATTTGATCCAGGGAGAATTTCAGGATGATGCCATGGCGTAAATTGATGATGACGGTCTTTCTCTTGATCAGTTTTGCATCGCCCGGTCTTGCCGCGGAAGTCTTGCCGAATCGGGCGCGACTTGCGGCCGAAAATTGGCTGCAATACTCCCTTGCTGATCAGAGACTGGCCCAACACAAAAATTATAAAATTGTCAGGGAAGAAGTCATTGCCTGCAACGACCAGACAGGGGGATATAATTATATTCTGTCTCCGAAAGGTCACATCATTGTGCCGTCACGGGAGGAACTCCCCGTTGTCAAACTTTATTCTTTTACGACGACGCTTTCCATGTCAGCCGATTCAGACATCGTCCGGTGGATCAAAGGAGAATTATGCGGCGTAAACGCCGCGCTGGATAAACATTCGGCGGAACTGGCCGGGGTTGACCGCGCCAGTACTCGCAACGGCCGGCTCTGGAAGCGTTTCGGCGCCAGCGCCGAAAGCTTTGCGCTGGAAAATGATTTTGAGCGCGCCGCCGGTGAAACGGTTTCCATGGGCCCGCTGATTTCAACCGTCTGGGCGCAGGGCGATCCCTTTAATCAGAACACGCCGTTATGGTACAACGGCGACAGGACGGTTACGGGCTGCGTGGCGACGGCTGCCGCCCAGATTATGAAATACTGGAACTACCCGGCGACCGGCCAGGGTTCTACATCTTACACGTGGAATAACGGATCGGCCGATCAGACCTTAAGCGCTAATTTTGCCGCAAGCGCTTATGACTGGAGCAACATGTTGAACGACTACCGAAGCGGCGGCGCCGCCGCTCAAAAAGCCGCCGTGGCCAAGCTCATGTCCGACGTCGGCATCGCTTTCCATATGAAATATGGAACATCCTCCGGTAGTGGGTCGGGTGCGGATACTCTTTATGGTTCCACGGTTTTTCCCACTTACTTTAAATACAAGAATACCGTTTCGGTCATTTATCGCAGTTCGAGTTCCGGCAGTCCTTTTGTGACAAGCGACAGCGCTTTTATGCAGGTTTTTAAAACCGAAACTCAAGCGGGACGGCCCAGCCAGTTGCGGATAAAAGATCCCGGCGCCGGAGGTCATTCTATTGTCGTGGACGGTTACCGGGATTCGCCGTCTGAGCAAATCCATCTCAACATGGGGTGGGAAAGCAGTTATGACGGCTGGTACGCTTCCAATAATATTGTTACCGGCAGTTACAGCTGGAGTAATATCAATTATCAGGCTGCCGTTATCGGGATTGAACCTCCCGATAATCCCATCCCTGATGTCGGCAGTGTAAGTCCGGCTTTAAAAACGGCGGGCGATGCGTCCTTTGTCTTAACCGTCAACGGCGGTAATTTTGTGAACGGTTCCGTGGTGCGCTGGAACGGTTCGGCCCGGACGACGACGTATGTTTCTGCCACACAACTGACGGCGACTATTACGGCTGCGGATATTGCAACCGCCGGGACGTTTCCGGTGCATGTCTTTAATCCGATACCGGGCGGCGGGACATCAACAACCTACGGGGCTTGTACCGTGAGCAATACAGCGCCGGCTATTGCCGGCTTGATGCCTTCTTCTGCGACAAAAGGCGGCGCTGCTTTTATTTTAACCGTCAACGGCAGTAATTTCGTGAACGGTTCCGTGGTAAACTGGAACGGTTCGGCCCGGACGACGACGTATGTCTCCGCCATACGACTGACGGCGGCGATTACGGCTGCGGACATAGCCAGTGCCGGAACAGGCAATGTTACGGTGTTCAACCCGGCGCCGGGCGGCGGAACATCCGGCGCCGCGACGTTTACCATATCGGAACCTTCTAAAGGCGGAGGAGGCGACAGCGGAGGAGGAGGCTGTTTTATTGCCACGGCGGCTTTCGGCACTCCCCTGGAGAAACATGTTCAGATTTTAAGGGATTTCCGCGACCGCTGTTTGTTAAAAACATCTGCGGGGCGGGCCTTCGTAAAATTCTATTATGAATTCAGCCCGCCTGTTGCCGGTACAATTGCCCGGAGCGAGGGATTGCGTTTCATGACGCGCTGCGGTTTAATGCCGTTCGTAGGGATGGCCTATCTGACGATTACTTACGGCGCCGCATCGGTTTTATTAACGATGTCTGCGTTGATCCTGATATTGGGGGCGCTGTTTTTAGCCATCCGCAGAAGAATGACAATTGTTCAACCGTAGAATTTTAATTGGCATAAAATCAGAAAAGGGGTTTCATCATTAAGGGAGAGGTTCCCCCTGGTCCAATCCCATGCTTTTTATTTTGAACCGATCCTTCAGGCTGTCCGGCAGTAATTTACTCAGAATACTTGCCGGTATTGCGCCGGGACCGGCGAGATAAATCTGTTTGGGATTCGGTGCGGTCAGGGCATGCACAATCGGCTCCGCGGCCTGTTGGGGAAGCAGTCCTTTTCTTCCGGCGGAAGCGAAGTATTCGAAGGCTCTTCGCTGCCGGGCGGCGTAAAGCTGATTAAACTCCGGCGGGAAGCGGCAGGCAAGGTCCGTCGTGGCTTTTTCAGCACTGTCCCATAACGCTGTTTGCACGCCGCCGTAAATCATGAGGATCACCTTCACGCCGAGGGGCAGCAATTCCATCCGCAACGCTTCGGAAATGCCGTTGACCGCCATTTTCGCGGAGGAATAAATGCCGTGGAAAGGTGTCACCCACAGGGACGTCAGCGAACTCACATTGACGATTCTTCCCCGTGACTGGCGGAGCATCGGGAGAAAAGCCTGTGTGACCGCCAGCAGCCCGAAGACATTGGCGTCATACAGCCTTCGGAAGTCCGCCATCGGAGTATATTCCAGGGGCGCCCGAAAGGAAATTCCCGCATTATTGACCAGTCCCCACAGTTTCCCGCCGCCCAACGCACCGGCGATTTCATCCCTTGCACGGGCAATTGAATTTTCATCCGTGACATCCATCAGGACCGGTTTCAGCTTTTCGGAAGCCGCTTTTTGAAGATCATCGGCATCCTGTTTTTTCCTGACCGAAGCAAAAACGGGATAACCGAGCTTATCTAGCTGAAGCGCGGCAGCCCTTCCGATACCCGTCGATGCTCCGGTTATGAAAATAGCGCCTTTGTCTTGTTCCGTTTTCATTTTTCCTCACTCCTTTCGTATCGGCCAGCACGTCGTCATTATCCCGGGAAATTGCCTTGATCATTCCGTTTGTCATTTCCAATGGCTGGTAACTGTCTTAATCATTAAGGTCAACACCCATCCTGAATTCTACGGCGACACACACATGCGGTTAAAACGGTTGACATCATCATCCTCACCCAGAGCAATGAGACGGTCGCCTTTTTCAATAATATATCCAGCCTCGGGATTGAAGATCATCTTCCCCGTATCTTTTTTAATAGCCACGATAATGAGTTTGTACTGTTTGTGAATTTCCGATGACGCAAGCGATTCGCCGATGATTGCCGAACCGTCCATGACCGGCAGCTCCTCCATGCGGAGATCCAGACTCTGACGCCCGGTCGTGATTTCAATGAAATCCATCATGGCCGGTTTCAGGATGGCCATGGCCATCCTCATCCCTCCCATGGTATAAGGGGAAATAACGCGATCCGCACCTGCCCGGATCAGGCGGTGTTCCGATATCTCCTCTTCACAACGTGATAAAATGTAGATATTGGCATTCAATTCTTTTGCAGTCAGAATGACATACAGGTTTTCCGCATCAGAGGAAAGAACACAGACGACTCCTCGGGCGCGCTTAATCCCCGACTGGATCAGGGATTTATCATCTGTGGCATTACCCCTGAAGTAGATATACCCCTCATCCTCAATCCGCTGAATAACTTCCGGATTTTTTTCAATGATCACAAAGGGCGCCTTCTCTTTAGCCATTTCCCGGCAGATGAGACTCCCCATGCGCCCAAAACCGCAGATAATGTAATGATCCTTCATCCGTTCAATCCGGCTTTCCATACTGCCCCTTCCCAAAATTTTTTTCAGCCTGTTCTCCACCATCGTTTCCGCGAACATCGAAACGGCGTAAAGCATGGTGCCCACACCAATGATAACCAGAAAAACAGTGAAGAGACGTCCCTGCACCGTAACCGGAACGAAATCACCATACCCCACCGTCGAAATCGTCGTCACGGTCGTATAAAGTGAATCAATAACTCCCCAGCCTTCGATCAGCAGGAATCCAACAGTGCCCAGAATAATAATAAAAAGGAGCAGGGAGGTGACAATGAACAGTTTTTTTCTCAGCACCGGATTTCCGCTGTTCATCGGAACACCGTTATTTTAATATTGCCCATGTTTTTTTAATATCATAATTGCTAAAAAGATAAAATCGTTTATAGCGACTTGAAAACAAGCATTTTTATCGAGGCTGGGAGCAAGAGGGGGACGCCCCCTGTTGTCCTCCGGAGTTTGAAATTTGTCTGCAATCAGTGTATAGGCTGTCATCACGGCGTTCCTGAAACACGGTCCCGTTCTCTCTTGACAAAAAATAATATTGCGAATAGTTTTTCATTATGAAAAGTGAAATTTTCACCAATAATAATCTAAAATATTTTTTGCTCGCTATTATTACTCACGTCATCATTCCCTCAGTTTTATTTTGGTTAATATCACAGAAGATATACATCGTCAGAAGCGTAATCAATATTGATTATCTGGTATTAGGAATTCTTGTGCTGTTTTTCCGCAAATGGATTTTTGTTTCCATATGGCTCACTTTATTTTCCCTCGATATTTTATCAGCCATTGCCCCATCCTTTTTTTTTCATGCATACTCGATGCTTCTTGCATCGAAGTTCGTTTTTAGTTTAAATTTATTGAAATACCCTTTCTTGTTTTCAGGTCTGGCTATTTTATCATTATGCTTTGGGATTCTCTGGAAGCTTGTTGCGGCAACATACCAACAAATGAATAAGAGAGTTGTTGTATGGCTGGCAATATGTTTATTCCTGATTGTATCCATTGACATAACTGGTGGAACAAACTGGACCAGCCGATATTTTCCAAGTTACATGATGATCAATCGTAATGTTGCTTCTTCCGGCATCTATAACCTCTTTCTTGAAATACAGAAAAAATGCACTCATTCCAATAGACGTGATATTCAATTCGTTGAATCGGCAATGTCTCACACATTGGGACGTATCGGCAGCAATATTTCCGATGGAGTTGCCGGACGTCATTTTGTGCTGATTATTGTTGAGTCATGGGGAATGCTGCATGATGATAGAACTGCTCAGAAAATAATGGCTCCATTGCTCTCTCTAAGTTATCGTTACAATATACACACTGGCTCGGTTCCTTTTACCGGAGCAACCACCACTGCGGAATTAAGAGAATTGGGTGGGATCCATGGGGATTACAATAGCATATTAAACGGTTCTGATTTTCAATGGATACCCAGGCAACTGGCTGTAGAGGGGTTTTCTACCATTGCCATTCACGGATTTTCCGGACACATGTTTGATCGGGACCACTGGTGGCCGTTGATTGGATTTACACAAGTCATCTTTCCACAGGACTTGATAGACTTAAACCTTCCGCAATGTGGAGGAGTTTTCGCGGGGATATGCGACGAAAGTATTGCCGGTTATATAGGAACTTTATTACAAAAGGAGAAAGGACGATCTTTTGTTTACTGGCTGACATTAAATACACACCTGCCTTTAGAACGAAAGGCTGGTGAAAATTCAATTTTCAACTGCGAGGGAACCTCTTTAACGGCAGGATCTCAGGAATGCAGGCTTGCTAAAATGCATTCTGTATTATTCCAGGCAATTGCAGACAAGATAGCCGCCTCGAAAGCCCTCCCGCCGGTGCATATATTGATCGTTGGCGATCACATGTCACCATTATCCAATCCTGACGCTCGTTTTCTTTACAATCCCGAGCGAGTCCCCTATGTGGAACTGAGACCGAAACCTTCAATGGCTAAATACACCAGGTGATCAGAGATTCTATGAAATATTACTGCAAACGATTCGGGAAGTACATGATCGCATGCTGCATAATCATCACTGCCGGCCTGATCATGATAGCCCTCATCACTCTAGATCCGGCAATTCTCTGGAAGAACATGAAGGTTCAACTGTACGCTGCGGATGAAACTGTTTTCGGGGGTACGCTGTCATCAGTACGACGAAATTTGTTCTGTGATCCCGACAGAGTCGTGCTGGCACAAAAACCGAAATACATCAATGCCTATGAGTGGCTTCCATCAAATAAGTTATTCTCCATTGCCCACGGTCTTGGTCCGTCAATCCCCTCTGGCAATAATACTTTGGAAACTTTTCAAAAGGGCATGGCGGCGGGATTCAATATCTTCGAAGTTGATATCACCCTGACTACTGACGGCGAACTCGTTTGTTATCACGGGACTGACGGCGAAGATCTTGAGTTGTTATCCGTAAGAAAATTTATACAAATGGCGAATAAGAACAATTTCTACCCTCTGCGGTTCAGGGATTTAATTGAATTATCAAAGAAACACCCGGATATTTATTTTATATTGGATGTAAAAAACAAATTTATCGAATCGTACGAGATCATGGACAACTTGCTGAAAGATAATAAAATAAAAAGTCATTTTATCCCGCAGGTTTACCATTTCAACAACATGATTTGGTTCATCAAGCATCCCGGATGGGGAGGTGTCGTCTTTACCTCTTACCAGTCACGTTTGACGACTGCGGATATTTTCTTTTATGCCCGCCTATTCAGCATATCCGTCGTGACTTTAACCCTGGAACGCATATCAACATGTAAAGACTTACCGACTGATATAGTAATATTAGCGCACCCTGTTAATGACCCGGACACTGTCAAAGAACTTCACAACAAAGGTGTGCGTGGCATTTATACTCATTATCTTTCTGAACAAACGATAAAAAGTTTTATACGTTAACACCGTTGGATGCTGAGTCACCAGAGGGGCTTATTAACTTCCTCTGAAAAAATTAGCATCAAACACTTGTCGAGTCTGATATTTCTGGCGGATGTATTGTTTCCTTAAACCGTTTTTTGTTCTTAGCCCTTTTCATGGGGCAGGCTGAAAACAGAAAGTGCACCGGTCTGGGTTCTTCGTGACTCAGAGACGCTGTTGTTCATTCCCCTCCTGCCCCTCAATCTCCGCCCACCAGGGGCAGGGAAGTCCCTGCTAATTGCGGCCTTTCGTCTTTCTTGTCGGAACGGCGTTCCAGGGATCGTCGGGCCAGGGATGCTTCGGGTAGCGGCCCTTCAGCTCTTTTTTCACTTGCGGGTAACCGGTGTTCCAGAATTGTTTCAGATCCCGGGTGATCTGAACGGGTCTTCGGGCAGGCGAGAGAAGATGGAGAAGCAATTTTACCCTTCCGCCTGCAATGGCCGGGGTGTCGGCCAGACCGAACATCTCCTGGAGCTTGACGGCCAGAACCGGGATTTCGCCGGAAGCATAATCAATCGGGATGTTGTGGCCGCTGGGTACGTCGATGGTTACGGGGGCGCGATCATTCAGAAGACGCCGCTGCTCCCACGTTAGTCTCTCTTGAAGCGCAGGCCCGATGTTCAGGGCGGCAAGCTGCTGGGCGCTGCGGATGCCTTTGAGCCAGGGCAAAAGCCAGTCTTGAGGCGCTGACAGAAGCGTTTCATCGGAGAGGTCCGGCCAGCTTTCTTCGGGAAATGTTTCTTTCATCAGGCGCACCCGGGCCTGAAACGGCAAGGCTTCCCTGCTGAAGGTGATCTTGACTGTCTTTAACCGGATGGCTTCACAAAGGACGAAAACGACTTCCTCCTCCGGCGGATTCACCTGCTTTGCCGAAAGCGTGATCGCCCCCAAACGTTCTTCAAGGGCAGCGATAACCCGGCCTTCCTGCTTGTCCCAAACGACCTGCCGCCGGGATTCGACCTCATCACCCAGTTCCTCGCGGATAAGTTCCTCCGTCAGCGGTTCGGCCAGATGCACAGTGCCTTCCGCCTTTTCGCCCTTATCGACCACGGGCGCAACAATATAGGGACTTCCGCTCTGGTTCATCTTTGCAGAGAGCTTCACCCCTCTACCCTGACGCAAAACATAGCGGCCGTTGTCGTCTTCGCGCCTTTTGGCGATGCGGTCGGGAAAGGCAACCAGCAGTAGGCGGGGAATCATGCTGCCTATTTCTTTCCCGGGAGCTTCACCTGCTTTGCCCATCAGGCGTCGGAGCTGCTGCGATGTTGCATCTACCGCACGCAATGCGAAGACATCGGTCTCTCCGATCTGATTCTTTTTCCGCCGCCATTGCCGCAGGAGCCCGAGACGTTCGCTGAGATCAAGGCCAACTGCCGTATGCGTGACAGCGGACCGATGACGGATGATGTCGCGCTCGGAAAGCAGCGCCGCCAGATCAGCGCCCAGTGACGGGCAGCCAAGCTCCGCCGCTTTCAGAAGCAAACGGCCGAGGCGCGGATGAAGAGGCAGGCGCGCCATGGATTCACCCACGGGTGTGATCGAACCTGTTGCATCCAGTGCACCCAATTCTATAAGTAGTTCCTGCGCGGCACGCCAGGCTGCATCCGGCGGCCCATCAAGCCAGGAAAGCGCGGCAGGGTCTTTGACGCCCCAGGCGGCCAGATCCAGAACCAGTGACGACAGATCGGAAATGGCGATTTCCGGCGGGGCAAAGGGAATCAGGGATTGGAATGTATGATGGCTGTAGAGCCGATAGCAGACACCCGGCCCCAGACGGCCCGCCCGGCCCTGACGCTGCCTGGCGGAGGCCTGTGAAACCGTGACAGTGACCAGACGGTTCATGCCGGTTGCGGGATCGTACTGAAGCCTCCGGGTCAATCCGCCGTCAATCACCACGCGGACACCTTCAATAGTCAGACTGGTTTCCGCGATGTTGGTCGCAAAAACGATCTTTCGCTGAGACGAAGGGAGGATCGCCCGTTCCTGCTGGTCAAAGGGCAAGTCGCCGTAAAGGGGATGAAGCGATATGTCGCTTGTCGCCTGGTTATACAGCGTTTCGGCAAGGGCATCGTTCACGGCGCGAATTTCTCCGGCGCCCGGCAGGAAGACGAGGATGTCGCCGGACGTTTCCCTGAGCGCCCTTTGCACAACATCGGTCATGCGCTTTGTCACGGATTGATCCCGGTTGTTGCCGCAGTAGCGCTCCTCTACAGGATAGGCAATACCTTGCGATGAAATGATCGGCGCCCCGTCCAGAAGGGTGGAAACCCGACCGCCGTCCAGGGTGGCGGACATGACGAGGATTTTAAGATCTTCCCGCAGGGCGCGGCGGATGTCAAGACAAAGAGCAAGCGCCAGGTCTGCCTGAAGGCTCCGTTCATGGAATTCGTCAAAAATCACCATGGCGACGTCCGCAAGATCGGGATTGGCCAGGATGCGCCGCGTCAGAATTCCCTCCGTCATCACTTCAATGCGAGTGCTTTTCGAGACCCGGGAGTCAAACCGGATGGAATAACCCAGGGTTTGGCCGATCTCCTCGCCCAGGGTCTTGGCCATCCACCGGGCGGCGGAGACGGCGGCAATTCTCCGGGGCTCCAGCATGAGGATGCGTCCTGCCTGAGGCGGGAGAACATCAAGGAGCGCCAGGGGAACCCGTGTGGTCTTGCCGGAGCCGGGCGGGGCCTGAAGAACAACGGCGGGATGTTCACGGATGACCGCTGTCAATTCCGGGAGGATGTCGTCAATGGGGTAGGATTTTAAAGTTTGTCCGCTCTTGATATTCTTCTGCATGCCGGAAGTATAGGGAAGGCAGCCGTTCATGTCAATAACATCATGCCTCCTCAGCACCTAGGCAGCGATCAATAAATCAAAACTCCGGCGTCGGCATGGATTATCGGGCAAGAGCCGCAGCTTCCTCCGCGCAGTTGCGGGCTGGTTTTCGACCTTTGGCCCGGACGGCCGCGAGCTCGGCTTTGGCCGCCTTCATGTCGGCAAGAAAAGCCGGGTTGGCGTGCAGCCGGCTCACAACGGCGGATGCCATGAAGCGGCCTTCGACCACGTCGCTGTGCCAGTGCACGTTGCAGACCAGACGGCTCTCTCCAAATGCCCGGCCCCGGGCAAGGACGGCATCGCCATGTTCAGGATCAAGCTCGCTCAGGATGAGCGCCCAGGCCCAGCCGACGGCGCTGTGTCCGGACGGGTAAGAGCCGTCCTCCTTCAGTTTGCTTTCTTTTCCGGGCGTGCAGGCGGGCGCTTTATTGACGGCGAAGGGACGGGTGCGCCGGTAATGATTTTTCGCTTTCAGCGTGGCGATGATGGCGTCCGTGAATGTACGGCGCAGCAGTATGTAAAGATGCGGTGTTTCCTCCTCCGAAATCGGGATGCCCAGCGCGCAGGAGAAAGTTCCGGCGGCATGAGGGAGACTCAAATCGGCGTCGCTTGCAGCCAGAGCCCAGCGCGGCGAGCCGCGCAGGGCCAGATTCTTCCGGCTGACGTCTTCATCCAGCGCAGCCGCGGCCGAACCGGTGGCGGGAGGCGGCGGCAGCAATGCCAGGCTGTCGGCAGCCGCGTCAAACGGCAGATAGCCGGCCAGAATGCCCGGACGCACTTCCGGCACGCTTGAGGATTTGCTTTGCAGTCCATGGTTGGCGCAGCCCGAGGTTATCAGAAAATAAAACAGCAGAGGCAGCATCCGAATCCATAAAGGGCATATCACCCGTTTCATCATGAAAAATATTTCCCCTGCCGGTCGCCGTCAGGCGGCGTGTTTTTTCACCCATGCGATGTACTTGTTCATCCAGTTTTGCAGGAATGTTTTACTGTCCGCGCCGATGCTGCCGTCGGGGTCGAACAATCCCTCTTTTGCCTGAATGAAAGCTTCGGGCTGGGTAAGGACCGGGACATTCAGAGCGGCAAGAATGTTGCGCAAGTGCTGTTGCGCCAGGGCCGTGCCGATCACGCCGGTTGAAACACCCAGAATGCCGGCCGGCTTTCCCGTCCAGGCGCTTTGGCCGTAGGGACGCGATGCATGATCCAGCGCGTTTTTGAGGACGCCGGGAAGGGATCGGTTATATTCAGGCGTAAAGAATAGAAGTCCGTCGGCTGCCTTGATTTCATTTTTCAGCCGGATAACTTCCGGGACCTGGTTTGCGTCATCGTCCTGATTGTATAGTGGCAGGTCGCCGATTTGCGCCTGCCTGAATGTAAAATCGGACGGCGCAAGTTTTACCATGGCGTCGGCCAGTTTAAGGTTGAATGAATCCCTGCGCAGACTTCCGACGATGACGGCAATTTTATATTGGCTCATGACGTCCTCTTTTATAAAGTATTATTTATTTCTTGATGATGCGATGCGCCCCCAGAAGGATGACTGCACCGCCGAGTGCCAGCAGGAAGCTGACGAGGTTAAATCCGGTGACCGACCCGAGCCCCAGATATTTTCCAATAAGCCCGCCGGCAAAAGCACCCGCTACTCCCAGTGCGATGGTCGTGAAGAATCCGCCGGCATCCGGGTTCGGCAAAATGAATCTTGCGATTAACCCGACGATTAACCCCATAACGATCCAAGTTAAAATGCTCATGAACAGCCTCCTTATTTTAAATTTTAAATATGCCCCGGTCGTAGATTACAACTTTCCCGCCGTCCGCCAGGTGCGCCGTGACCGTCTTGGGTTCCGTGTTGACAAGGTCCCAGTGGAGGGCGGAATCGTTGAACCCCAGTTTTTTCTTCAGCGCCGGTGTCAGACGCGCCGGGTCGCCGCTGAAGGTGTCGCTGTAGGATGAACCCAGCGCCACATGGCAATTGCCTTCCTTCCCGCCGAAATTTTCGTCAAAAAGCGTTTCCGCCATGAAGCGGTCGATCCGGGAAAACCGCTTATCCGTGAGGGAGAACTCTCCCAGCCGGCGCGCGCCCGCGTCCATGGCAAGCTGCTTTTTCACAAACGCTTCTCCCTGTCCGGCTTCAATTTTGACGGCCCTGCCTTTGGCAAACGTGAGGCGGACATCCTCAACATAGTTGCCGCTGCGGAAAGAGGGGAGGTTGGCGAAATAAACGCCTTCCGTGCCGCGCCAGTCCGGAGAGACAAACACCTCGAAGCTGGGTACGTTATGGCCGGAAACCCCCGCCCATTTGCGCTTTTCGCCCGGGGTAATCCGTAAATCCATGTGGGCCGATTCCAGGTGAAAATATTTGACGGGAAGAGAGCTGAGCCGCTTTTTAATGGCGGTGACCTCTTTGTGAATCCTCATCCATTCGGAAACGGGAGCGTCGCAATCCAGGTAGCAGCCCTTGATGATTTGCGCCGTGTATTGTGTGAGCGGCATTTTGGCCTGGCGCGCCAGTTCCTCCGTGGGGAGAAGGCAAAGCGTCCAACTGTATTGACGCTGTTCTTCGCGGCGGTCGAGAATGTCCTTGAGGGGTTTGCGCGAGACAATGGCCCTGCCGATTTTGGCCGGGTCGATGTCTTTGAGGTGCGTCAGCGATTCGGGCGCATGGAGAAATATTCTGCCGTTGATATTTTTGTAAAGTTCCCTGTCGCCGGGGGCAAGAAAGGTCAGTTGTTTCGGATCGGCTTTTGAGTAGAAACTCTTTTCCATGCGGAATGTCGATACCATCCGCTGCACGGGATGAATGCCCATGTCCAGCAGCCTGCCGTAGAGAATCTCGGCAAGCCGAAGCGCCTGCAAGTCGTACTGGATGAGGACGATCTCATTTTTCTTCAAAGCGGTTTTTTTTGCCGTAGCGAGCCCCCATAAGAGCACGTCGGCATAATTTTCAAGATTTTTTTCAGTCAGCATGGTTAGTCGTTTCCTTTTTCAAATCCTTGAAGGAGGTCCGGTGTGAAAAACTCTTTTCTTGTAGCCAATAAATTAGGGGAAGCGACGTTGTATGTCAAGCCTAAAATGCCACGGCCTAAAATACCACCAGGCAGTTTCGATGATTTCTTGCCAATGCCGCCGAATAAATATATAATCAGCGCGTCACAACAATGGTGTAACTCCGGTAAGAGGAGATGCAAGCCATGTCAAAAAAGAAAAACAGGACAGGGATCATTGAAGAGCCGGACGCGCGCGTTGCCGGGCGGCCCCCGCGGCTTTCGATCGAAAGCGAAGAAACGTATCGCAATTTCATGGAAGACGCCCCTATCGGGATTTGCATTGCCGATATGTCGGGCCATGTTCAATACATCAACAGGAAGATCGAGGAAGTAACCGGCTGGACGCGGGAGGAACTGTTGTCCCGGGACGGCATGAACGCCGGATTTTTCGACGAAGAAACGAAGCGGATTCTGCGCGAGAGACTGGCTGCCCGATTAAAAGGAGATGTGGAGCGCAATACGGAGGTTTCCGTAATCCGCCGGGACGGATCACGCCTTTGGGTTAACCTGAAAATGACGATTTTGTATAAAGACGGCCTGCCCGGCGGATTGCAGATCGTCTTTATTGATATGACCGAACGCAAGCAGGTGGAAGAGGCGCTGCTGGAGAGCGAAAAAAGATACAGAGAACTGGTCGATTTCCTGCCGATAGCGATCTATGAGATGGATTTGAAAGGCAATATTATTTCCGGCAACCCGGAAAGCTCTAGAATTTTTGGCTATGGGCAGGAAGATCTCCAAAAAGGCATCAATGCATTTCAGGCGCTCAGCGGCCCCCGGGAGATTGAGAGAGCCATCGAGAACGGCATGATGATATTGAGCGGAAAAAGAACGGGAGGAACCGAGTACACGGGGATCAGAAAAGACGGCAGCACTTTTCCCTTGCTGAGTGTTGCAGGTCCTATTCTCCGCGAGGGTAAACCGGTGGGATTGAGAGGGGCCATCATCGATCTCTCTAAGCAGAAGGAGGCGGAAAGGGATCTGCAGGATATCCGTGATCAATTGATCCAATCGGAGAAGCTTGCTTCCATCGGTCGGATATCGGCCGGGGTCGCCCACGAGATTCTCAATCCCGTCAATATTATTTTTCTGGAATTGCAGTTCATGAAAAACATGGAAAACCTGCCGCCGGTTTTCCTCGAAGAAATCGAAGTCTGCATGACGCAAATCCACCGAATTGTCACCATTGCCGAAAATCTCAAACAGGTTTCACGTATGTCGGCAAACAAGATGGTCATGACTGATGTCAACGTACTTATTTCAGATGTCTTAACGCTGTATTCAACCCAGTTGAATATTGACGGGATAGAAATAGAGGCGCAATATCAAGCCGATTTGCCGGAAATCCTCCTGGATAAAGAAAAGATGGAACAGGTTTTCGTAAATCTGATTTCCAACGCCGCAGCCGCCATGGCGGGAAAAGAGAAAAAGGTATTGCGCGTAGCAACACGCGGGAACGGAAATACCGATTCATTGACGATCGTGGTTGCGGATACGGGCACCGGTATCGGGGAGGAAGATATGCCGAAGATATTCGAGCCGTTTTTCACAACCCGGAGGCATGAAAAAGGAACGGGACTGGGGCTTCCCATCTCATACGGAATCGTCCAGGGTCACGGCGGCAAAATTTGGGCGGAAAACAACGAATGGGGAGGCGCATCTTTCATGATTGAGCTTCCCGTGAAAACCACTGCCACATAGACGGCGACGATTGAGGAGGGCGTGAAATGGCTGGAAGAAAAATACTGGTGATCGATGACGAAGAAAAATATTGCCGTATCATCAAAAAATCTCTTGAGACAAAAGGCGCATTTCGGGTGCTGACAGCAACGACAGGGCAGGAAGGCATCCGTCTGGCGAGGACGGCGAAGCCGGATATTATCCTGCTTGACATTATGATGTCCGATATGGGCGGAACCGAGGTGGCTGAAAATTTATTGGATGACCCGCTGACCTCGGGCATCCCCATTGTATTTGTGACGGCGGTGATCAGCCGGAATGAAACCGGTATTGTCGGCGGCCACGATGTTATTGCCAAGCCTGTTGCTCCGGAGGAATTGATCCGGAAAATAAACGCCATCTTATCGAAGTCCTGATTTGTTTGATAAAGTGGAAATGCCGCGATGAGACCGTAAGCCCGGAGCGCAAGCGGCGTCAATAATTATTCATTGATTCCAAATAGATGAAAAATCCGACCGGGCAAACCCCTGCTTGAATTTTGCACCCCTTCATGATAGCTTGCCCGCCAATGGTATTGGGTCTGTGTGATTCGGGCCTGAGAGGAAAAACTTGAAATATTATCCGGTCTTTTGGAACATCACAGGGAAAAAATGCGTCGTGGTCGGCGGGGGCGAAGTAGCGGCCAGAAAAGTCGCAAGGCTACTGGATTGCGGCGCAAAAGTCTGTGTGGTGAGCCCAGGGCTTGTTCCGGACCTGGCCGAAGAAATAAAAGAGGGGCGCATTGAGCATGTTGATGATGCCTACGCGGACAAATATCTTGACGGAGCGACGATGGTTATCGGGGCGACGGATGACGAAAAAACCAATGCCGCCGTTTCCCGGGACGCGAAGGCCAGAGGCATTCCGGTCAATATTGTGGATGATCCGCAAAAATGCGATTTTATTTTGCCCTCCCTGGTTGAACGGGGGGATTTGACCATCGCCTGCGGCACGGGAGGAAATTCTCCCGCGCTGGCGCGCCGGATTCGTGAAGAACTGGAAGCCGCCTATGGCGAGGAATATGCGACGCTGCTGAATATATTAGGTCAGCTGCGGGGAAAGATGGAAAAAAATACCCAAACGGGCAAAGGCTGGTTTGAACAGTTGATGGCTGCGGGTTTGCTGGAGAGAATCCGGCAAAAGGATGCGGGCGCGATCAGGAAAATCGTCCGCGACATCACCGGCAGGGAGGTGGATATTGACTAGCGTGGAAATGATTATGTTTGTAATGGCCATCGCGTGTTGCGCGATGGCCACGGCGGGTTACCTCCTTTCGCTTCTGGTAAAAAGAGTAACGCTTGCCAAAATTTCCACCTGGATTCTGGCCGCGGGTTTTATCGGATTGACGCTGAACCTTTTTGTGGCCGCCGTGCACTCAAGCGGCTGGAGCAATTTCGGACCGCGCCATTTCCTGTCGATTTACGCCTGGGCCATTTCCGGCATTTATCTGGGCCTGCAATTCAAAACAAAAACCCGGTTGCTGGGCGCATTCATTGCGCCGTTTATTTTATTGTTTCTGATTGCCGCGGCCGGACAGGGATCGGATAAAAATCTTGTGCCGCCCCAGTGGCAGGGCTGGCTTACGACACTGCACCTGGCGCTGGCGATAGCCGGCGAGGCGCTCTTTGTTCTGGCTTCCGCCGCCGGGGCGATGTTTCTGATGCAAAACCGTCTTTTAAAACACAAAAAACCGGGCCCGCTGGGCCGTCTGCTGCCTTCGCTGGGTGATCTGGACCGGATCAATCATCTGGGCCTGTTGTGGGGATTTCCCCTGTTGACGGTCGGTATGATCGGGGGCGCGATCTATGCCGTTTTTGTCTGGGGCGGCCATTGGACTGCCGATCCCAAAGTGATCTGGTCTTTTGCCGTCTGGATGGTTTACGGATTCCTCCTGCATCAGCGGCTGGCCATCGGCTGGAAGGGTTCCCGGATGGCGATGCTGTCCTGCGTGGGGCTGGTGGTGTTTCTGCTGTCGGCTTTGGCGATCCGGTTTTGCCTGGCAACCGTGCATAATTTTATTTGAAAACTATGATAGTACTTGTCGGATTAAATCATAAAACAGCGCCGCTTGCCGTGCGCGAAAAACTCTTTGCCGGATGCCGGGAAGAGGCGAATCTGCTTGCCGACCTCCTGATGATCGACGGCGTGCGGGAGATTCTGCATCTTTCCACCTGCAACCGGGTGGAGCTGGTTGCTTCCGTCGATGAGATACCGGCGACGATCCATGCGCTGAAATCTTTTCTGACCAGGTACGGCGGATTGACGGATGACGAGGCGGTGTGCTGTCTTTATGCTTATCAGGATGAAGAAGCCATCAAGCATTTGTTCCGCGTCACGTCCAGCCTGGATTCGCTGGTCATGGGCGAGGCGCAGATCCTGGGTCAGGTGAAAGAAGCCTACCGGCTGGCGCTCACGCAAAATGCCACCGGCATTGCGCTCAACCGCCTGATGCACCGGGCGTTTCGTACGGCCAAGCGCGTGCGGACGGAAACCGGCATTGCCGCCAATCCGGTATCGGTAAGCTTTGCCGCGGTGGAGCTGGCCAAGAAAATATTCGGAACGCTTTCCGGCAAAAAAACGCTGGTGATCGGCGCGGGGGAGATGGCGGAATTGACCTGTACGCATCTGATCGGGAACGGCGCGGAGGATATGACCGTCGCCAACCGGTCGCTGGCTCAGGCCGAATTGCTTGCCGAGAAGTATCATGGGAAAGCCGTAGGCCTGAACGCGCTTGATGAAGCGCTGTGCGATGCCGACATCGTGATCAGTTCCACGGGCGCGCCGTCCTATATCGTGACGGAGGAAATGGTTCGCCACTGTCTGCGCAAGCGCAAAAACCGTCTGCTGTTTCTGGTTGATATTGCCGTGCCGCGCGATATTGATCCCGCGGCGGACGGCATTGAAAATGTCTATCTTTACAATATCGACAATTTGCAGGACATTGTCGATGAAAACATGAAAAACCGGCGGCGCGAATCGCTGAAAGCCCAGCAGATCGTTGTCGAAGAAGTGGCGCAGTACGTAAACTGGCTGAAGGAACTGGAGGCTGTGCCGACCATTGTCTCACTTCGGGGCAAGGCGGAGGGCATTGTGAAGCTGGAGCTGGAAAAAGCATCCGGCTGGATGGGGAATCTGGAAAACGGAGATCGTGAAAAAGTCGAAGCGCTGATAAACGGCATCGTCAACAAGATCCTGCACGCGCCGGTAACGGTGATGAAAGAAGAAAGCGCCGACTTCGATTCACAGGATATCGTGGCGGCGGCCAGGCAGCTCTTCCGTCTGGATGATTAAGAGGGAATGCGGCAGTTGAAGGGGCATTGCCTCGCTTGCGATCCCCTGCAATGGCGGCTCTAATGCTCATGGCGCGGCAGCCGAAAACTCGCCCTTCGGGCTCAAACAGTTCGGCCGCCTGATGCTCCATGTTGCCAAGAGCCGCAGCATTTCGGGGATATTCGCTCAGTCAATGCCCCGATTCATCTGCCGCCGGAGGAGAGTGATTGAATGATTCCCTCTCCCTCGACGGGAGAGGGCCAGGGAGAGGGTGAACAATCACCAGAGGAATGTCAGTTAAACATTGAATTTACCCCTCCCCTTAATCCCCTCCCTCAAGGGGAGGGGAGAACAGCAATGGAATCAGGAGCAGTATGAATATAAAAATCGGAACAAGAGGCAGCAAGCTGGCGCTGACGCAGACCAACTCGGTTGTGGAGAATTTAAAAAAGATCGCGCCGGATATTCAGACCGAAATCATCGTGATCAAAACCAGCGGCGACATCATGCAGGATGTGTCGCTTCTGCAAATCGGAGGGCAGGGCGCGTTTGTCAAGGAAATTGAAGAAGCACTGCTTGATGGTCGCGTCGATCTGGCTGTGCACAGCATGAAGGATGTGCCGGGCGAAACACCGGACGGCCTGACCTTTGCCGCCATCATGCAGCGTGAAGACGTGCGGGACGTGCTGGTATCGCGCGGCAGAATCAAGATGGAATTCATGCCCAAAGGGGCGAAAATCGGCACCGGGTCGCTGAGGCGCGGCGCTCAGATCAAGGCCATCCTGCCGGACATCAACATCGTTCCCCTGCGCGGCAATATCGACACGCGCCTGAAAAAGATTGAGACCGAAAATCTCACCGGCGTCATCCTGGCGGCGGCGGGCATGAAGCGGCTGGGCTATGTGGAGGCGATATCGCAGTTTCTGCCGGTGGAGCTGATGCTGCCGGCGGTCGGCCAGGGCGCCCTGGGCTTGCAGATACGAAAAACGGATGCCGAATTATTAAAGCTTTTGTCTAAACTCAACCATGCACCCACCGCCGTGGAAGTGACAGCGGAGAGATCGTATCTGAGAGCGCTGGGCGGCGGCTGCCGTCTGCCGATTGCCGCGTATGGCCTGATCGAAAAGCAGCGGTTGACGCTGGAAGGCCTTGTGGCCGCACCCAACGGAACCAGCGTGATCCGGGATAAAGTCTGGGGCGAAATTGACGAGGCGGAAGAACTGGGCAAAAAGCTGGCGGACATGATCATGGAAAAAGGCGGCAGGAAGCTATTGGATTTGGTGTGCTGAATGATTGAAAAAATAAAAGTTGGGAAAGTTTATATCATCGGTGCGGGGCCGGGGGATGCGGGGCTGATTACGCTCAAGGCTGTTGAGTGCCTTCGTCTGGCCGATGTGGTGATCTACGACAACCTCGTTAATGAAGAATTGCTGAAATATGCGCCGGTCTCTGCGCGTTTTATCTATGCGGGCAAGAAAGGCGGCGATCATACTCTGTCGCAGGACAGGATCAATGACCTTCTGGCCAAAGAAGCGCTGGATGGAAACATCGTGGCCCGTTTGAAGGGTGGCGATCCCTTTATCTTTGGACGAGGCGGCGAGGAAGCCGAAGTGCTGGTGGCGCAGGGTGTGCCGTTTGAGGTCATTCCCGGCGTTACTTCGGCCATTGCTGTTCCGGCCTACGCGGGTATTCCGCTCACGCATCGCGGACTTACGTCCACCGTAGCGTTTATCACCGGCCATGAAGATCCGACCAAGGAACAAAGCGATATCGACTGGCAGGCGCTGACCGGCATTGGAACGCTGGTATTCTTGATGGGCGTAAAAAATCTCAAGCAAATATCGGATGCGCTGATATCGCACGGCAAATCACCCGATACTCCGGCGGCCCTGATTCGCCGCGGCACAACGCCGCATCAGCAAATCCTGACAGGGACGCTGGCCACGATTGTTGATCTTGCGCAGTCCAGTCGTTTCAAACCCCCCGCCATTCTGGTGATCGGCCCTGTTGTTGACTTGAGAAATACACTGCGCTGGTTCGATACAAAGCCGCTTTTCGGCAAGGGCGTGGTCATCACCCGGCCGGAGCGTCAAGCGGATGATTTGGCAAGGCTGCTTGCGGCGCAGGGCGCCAATCCGATTGCTTTTCCGACGATCAGCATTGTGCCGCCCTCAGATTGGAGCGAACTGGACAGGGCGCTGGATGAACTGGAAAGTTACAACTGGCTGATTTTTACCAGCGCCAACGGCGTCCATTTCTTTTTTCAGCGTCTGCGGGAAAAGGGCCGGGACGTTCGCGATCTCAAAGGGATCAAAATATGCTGCATCGGCCCGGCTACGGCCGGCCAGATTGAAAGCCGGGGCATCAAGGTCGATCTGGTGCCGGATGAATTCATTGCCGAAGGTATTTTAAAATCCTTTGCGGCGATGGATTTGCAGGGGAGGAAAATTCTGATTCCGCGCGCGGCAAAAGCCCGCGACATTCTGCCGGAGGGCTTAAAGAAACAGGGTGCGGCCGTGGATGTGGCCATCACCTACCAGACGGTGAATTCGGGCAGGAAGAAGGAAGAACTGCTGGCGGCAATCGATGCGGGCGACGTGGAGGTGATCACCTTTACCAGTTCATCGACGGTGTCCAGTTATGTCGAAATTATGGGTGCTGATTATATATTGCCGCCGCATATCAAAATAGCCTGCATCGGGCCGGTAACGGCGGATGCCGCGAGAAAAGCAGGCTTCCGGGTTGATATCGCGCATAAAGAATATACGATGGACGGCCTGGTGCAGTCTCTGGTAGAATACTTTGCAGGCAAAGCGCTTTAGCTGATTCATGAGAGGAAAATAAATGATCGGTATTTCCAAATTATACTGCGGGGCGGTGGAGCCTTCCGATGTGCTCAGGTACAACCGGCATTCCGGAAAACTGCCGTCGCATCTGCTGCAATTTTCATCGGACAAAAAACCGGTGGTTGTCTGGAACATGACACGCCGCTGCAATTTGAAGTGCATTCACTGCTATTCCAATTCCGCCGACGTCGATTATCCCGATGAACTGACGACGGAAGAAGGTAAAAAACTGATTGACGATCTGGCGCAGTTCGGCGCTCCGGTGATTTTGTTTTCCGGCGGCGAACCGCTGATCCGGCCGGATCTGCTGGAACTGGCGCAGTACGCGACGGCAAAGGGCATGCGCGCCGTTATTTCCACCAACGGCACGCTTATTACGAAGGAGATCGCGGCCAAACTCAAAAAAATCGGTTTATCTTATGTTGGCGTGAGTCTTGACGGCCTGCAAAAAACGCATGACCGGTTCCGCGGCAGCAAAGGCGCATTTGAAAAGGCGATAGAAGGCATCCGCAACTGCCGCGAGGCGGGTATCAAGGTGGGCCTGCGCTTCACGGTTAACAAACATAACGTGGCCGATGTGCCCGATATGTTCGATCTGTTACGGAGTGAAAAAATCGAACGGCTGTGCTTTTATCATCTGGTCTATACCGGTCGCGCATCCAAACTGCGCGAGGAGGATCTGACGCACGAAGAAACCCGCAAACTGCTGGATGTCATTGCCGCGAAAACGAAAGAGATGTTTGCCGACGGCCTGACGCCGGAAATCCTGACGGTGGATAATCATGCCGACGGCCCGTATCTGTATTTGAAAATGAAGGAAGAAAATCCGGCGCGCGCCAAAGAAATTCTGGAATTACTCGAAATGAACGAGGGCAACAGTTCCGGCCTGGGCATCGGCTGTGTGAGCTGGGACGGCGAAGTGTATCCCGACCAGTTCTGGCGCAACCAGCCGCTGGGCAACGTCCGATTAAAGCCCTTCAGTGAAATCTGGACGGATGAGAAAAACGAACTGCTGATGAAATTGAAAGATAAGAAGAAACATGTTCACGGACGTTGCGCCGCATGTTCATGGCTTTCGGTTTGCGGCGGCAACTTCCGCGCGCGTGCAGAGGCGACCGGAGACGTTTGGGGACCGGATCCCGCCTGTTATCTGACGGACGAAGAAATATCCAAGAGGGAGGGCTAGATCATGCAATTTCCTGAATACCGGGGACGCAGATTGAGAAAAAATGAAAACCTGAGGCGCTTGGTTCGTGAAACGAAATTAAGCGTGGACGATCTGGTCTATCCGCTGTTTGCGGTTACCGGAAAAAGCGTAAAGAAACCCATCAATTCGATGCCCGGACAGTTTCAACTGTCGGTGGATTATATTGCTAAAGAAGCGCGGGAGGCCTATGAACTGGGAATTCCTGCCGTGCTGCTTTTCGGCATCCCGGCCAGGAAGGACGAGCAGGGGACCGGCGCTTTTGCCAGAGACGGCATTGTCCAGCAGGCGGTCAAACGCATTAAAAACGAAGTGCCCGACATGCTGGTCATTACGGATGTCTGCCTGTGCGAATACACGAGCCACGGCCATTGCGGCATTCTGGAAAAAGGTCAGGTGCAAAACGACCTGACGCTGGAAGTGCTGGCGGAGACGGCGCTGTCGCAGGCCAAAGCCGGCGCGGACATGGTCGCGCCGTCGGCCATGATGGACGGGCAGATTGCGGCTATCCGTGAAACGCTGGATGAAAACGCGCTGGAAGATATTCCGATCATGGCCTATTCGGCAAAATACGCATCCTCTTTTTACGGGCCTTTCCGCGAAGCCGCCGAGAGCGCGCCGCAGTTCGGCGACCGCAAATCCTATCAGATGGATCCGGCCAACGGCGATGAAGCCATCCGGGAAATTTCGCTGGATGTTTCGGAAGGCGCGGACATCATCATGGTCAAACCGGCGCTGGCTTACCTGGATGTTATCTGCCGCGCCAAACAGGAGTTCGATCTGCCGTTGGCTGCCTACAACGTCAGCGGTGAATATTCCATGATTAAAGCCGCCGCCCAACTGGGTTGGCTTGATGAAGAAAAAGCCATGCTGGAGAGTCTGACGGCCATCAAAAGGGCCGGTGCGGATATCATCATCACCTACTGGGCGAAAGATCTGGCGAAGGTGTTGGGGAGATAATGGATAATACACCCTCTCCCTAACCCTCTCCCCTCAAGGGAGAGGGAACTAATGGAATCTTTTTACAATGAATAGTAATTTGAAACAATCGACTTCGCATCATCTCCCCTCCCTCGAAGGGAGGGGCAGGGGGAGGGTGAAAAAGGATTGAAACGAAACAATACCCTTTTAACCCGATTGGCTAAGAACCTGAGAGCTAACCAGACCAATGCGGAAAAGATTCTGTGGATGCGTCTGCGGTCGAAGCAGTTGGAAAATGTAAAATTCCGCAGGCAGCAACCTATTGGCAGTTACATCGTTGATTTTGTTTCGTTCGATAAAAAATTAATTATAGAACTGGATGGCGGCCAGCATGCGGAAAAGCGGGAGAACGACAGACAACGCGATGATTGGTTGACTAAACAGGGGTTTCAGGTATTACGGTTCTGGAACAATGAGATTTTCGAAAACATAGAAGGCGTGCTGGAAAAGATTATGGGGAATATTTTACCAATCCCTGTTCCCTCCCCTCATACCCTAAAGGGCACACGAGAGAGGGGAAGTGAAAGTCCTCAGCGTGTGGTGGATAAGGTTCGCATGATCGCGTGGGAAGTGACGCGCAGTTGTAATTTGAGCTGCGTCCACTGTCGTGCCGCGTCGCACCTCGGGCCTTATCCGGGAGAGCTGTCCACCGAAAAGTGTCTGGCGCTGATTGACGAAATTGCAGCAGTGTCATCGCCGGTCATTATCCTGACCGGCGGCGAGCCGCTGCTGCGTCCTGATATTTTCGACATTGCTTCTTATGGAACAAAAAAAGGTTTGCGCATGGTTATGGCGACCAATGGCACACTGGTGGATAAAGCCACTGTCCATAAGATGATCGAAAGCGGCATCCGGCGCGTGAGCATCAGCATTGACGGCAAAGATGTGGAAAGCCACGACGCCTTTCGCAACCAGCCCGGGGCATTTGACGGCGCAATGCGCGGCATCGACGCGCTGAAATCCGTCGGCATGGAATTTCAGATCAACACAACGATTACCACCGCCAATCTTCAGCAGATCAGGGATATTCATGATCTGGCGCTGAAAATCGGTGCGGCGGCGCATCACATCTTTTTGCTGGTGCCGACCGGACGGGGAAAGGACCTGGCAAAGCAGGCCATCACCGCCGCCGATTACGAAGAGACATTGATGTGGTTTCACCGGGAAAGCCTGACCTGTGAAATTCAGCTCAAAGCCACCTGCGCGCCGCATTACTTCCGCATCATGCACCAGAACAGGCCCAAAGGGACGCATCCCGTAAAAAAAGCGGGGGGCCATTTTCACGAATCGACAAGAGGCTGTCTGGGCGGTATCACGTTTTGCTTTATTTCCCATGTCGGACAGGTGCAGCCCTGCGGCTACCTGGAGCTGGACTGCGGCAATGTGCAAAAACAGAGCTTCGGCGAGATTTGGGAAAAATCCGAAGTGTTTGGCAATCTGCGCGACTACGGCAAATACGGCGGCAAGTGCGGCCGCTGTGAATTTATCAAGGTCTGCGGCGGCTGCCGCGCGCGGGCCTATGAGGCGACGGGAGATTATCTGGCGGAGGAGCCGCTTTGTCTGTATGAACCGCGGAAGTAGATGTTTTTTTGTCATACCGGCGGAGGCCGGTATCCATGTAAATTAATAGATGGTAATAAAACAACCGGCTGTATATATTCTGGCAGGCAGAAAGAACGGAACTCTTTATATCGGAGTTACTTCCGACTTAGTCAAAAGAATATGGGAACATAAAAACGATCTGATTGAAGGATTTACTAAAAGATATAAAGTACATAATCTTGTATGGTATGAACTTTATGATGATATGGAAGCAGCTATTGGACGGGAAAAGAGCATGAAAGAATGGAAAAGGGCCTGGAAGATCAGGCTCATTGAAAAAGATAATCCCAACTGGAACGATTTGTATAATACGATTTTATAACTGGATACCGGCCTTCGCCGGTATGACAAAGTGAATGATGGACGCAACCGATAAAAAAATATTAAATATTCTGCAAAAGGAATTTCCGATTGAGGAACAACCTTTTCTGATTGTTGCCGGCCGCTGCGGCATCAGCGAAGACGAAGCGCTTGCCCGCATTCAGAAGATGAAAGATGAGGGGATTATCCGCCGCATCGGCGCCGTGTTTGACGGATCAAAGCTCGGACGAGCAAGCACCCTGTGCGCCGCGCGCGTGCCGGAAGACAAGATCGGCAGCTTTGTGCAAATCGTCAACGCCAACAAGGGTGTGACGCATAATTACCGACGCAATCACGAATACAACATCTGGTTTACCGTCAGCGCTGCGACGGCCGGGGATCTTGCTGCGTTTCTCAAGGACCTGAAGGAAAAAACCGGTGTGACGGATATTCTGGATATGCGGGCGGTGAAAACGTTTAAAATCAACGCTTCCTTTGACCTGTAAATGGGATGATTTATGACTGAACAGAAAAAGATCCCCCTGCTGGCCCTGGTGGACGGCAGCAATTATCTTTATCGCGCTTATTACGGCATTCCCGCGCTCACCAACTCCAAGGGCTTTCCCACCAACGCCATTTACGGTTTCACCACGATGCTGATGAAGCTTTTGCGTGATCTCCATCCGGATTATGTGGTCGTGACGTTTGATCTCAAGGGCCCGACCACCCGCCACGGAGAATTTGAAAATTATAAGGCCACGCGCAAGCCCATGCCCGACGATCTGATTCCCCAGGTTCCGTTCATTAAGGAGGTTGTCCGCGGCTTCTCGATTTGCATTCTGGAAAAGCAGGGGATTGAAGCGGACGATATTATCGGGACCCTGACCGTACAGGCGAGTGAAAAAGGATGGCGCACGGCCGTCATTTCCGGCGATAAGGATTTGATGCAGCTCATTGATGACCGCGTGACGATGATCGACACCATGAGAGACAAGACCTATGACGCGGCGGCCGTGAAGGAAAAGTTCGGCGTGGGGCCGGACAAAGTGCCGGAGATTCTCGGACTGATGGGGGATACGTCGGACAATATTCCCGGCGTGCCGGGCATCGGCCCGAAAACGGCGCACCGGCTTATTGAAGAATACGGTTCGGTGGACGCGGTGATCGAAAACGCGGAGAAACTGCACAATGTGAAGCTGCGCGAGAGTTTCCGGCAGTATGCCGATCAGGCGCGTCTCAGCCGTCAACTGGCGCTGATTCGCAAGGATGTGGATATCAATTTTGATCTCCGGGATGCCGCGCGCAAAGATCCGAATAATGAATTATTAACCAGTCTGTTCAGTGAATTCGAGTTTTCCTCGCTTTTGCAGCAAATTAAGACGAACTCCGCCAGGCCGGTGAAAGACTGTCAGGTTGTAGTGGATAGCGCATCGCTTGCTTCATTGGCTGCAAAGATGCAAATCGGCGGCGCCATCGCCTGCGAAATGATCCGGGAAAAAAATCAGCCGCAGGAACTCATCGGTATGGCTTTCAGCGTCGGCGGCGACTTGTTTTATCTTCCTCTGGGGCATACCAACGCCAAAGAGCAATTGACGGCCAAAGAAGCATTTGCCGTGCTGATGCCCGTCTTTGCGAATGCGAAAATCAAAAAATACGTTTATGATTTGAAAACAACACTTGTCGCCATACCGGATCTTGATATGCAATCAGACGATGATCTGCAGTTGGCTGCTTATCTGCTTGATCCCGCCAGGCATTCCTACGATCTTGATGAAGTGGTCTGGGAACATATGCACGAAAGAATTCCCGCGCCGAACGATGTGGCCGGAGGCAAGGGCAAAACCTATCCTTTGGCGCTGGTGCCCGTCGATAAAATGGCCGCATACGCGGGTGAGCGGGCAAACGCGATGATGGCGCTGGCGTCGGCGCTGAATGAAAAAATGGCAGAAGCAGGTGCGATCTCGCTCTACCGCGACGTGGAAATGCCGCTGCTGCTGACACTGGCGGCGATGGAGAAAAAGGGCGTCCTCGTGGATACGGCGCTTCTGAAGCAGATGTCCGAAGATCTGGGGCAATTGCTTTTTCTATCCGAAGAAAAGATTCATCAGCTGGCCGGTGAAAAATTCAACATTAACTCCCCCAAGCAATTGCAGACGATTCTTTTTGAAAAGCTCAAACTTCCCAAAGGGAAAAAAACAAAAGAAGGCTATTCCACGGATGTGGATGTGCTCTCCGATCTGGCCCGGAGCCATGAACTGCCCGCTGAGATTCTGGCGTACCGTTCCTTGTACAAGCTCAAGTCCACCTATGTGGACGCTTTGCCGACGCTGATTCATCCGCAAACCGGCAGGATTCATACCTCCTATAACCAGACGGTTGCGGCAACGGGCAGGCTCTCCAGCAGCAACCCCAATTTACAGAATATTCCGATCCGGACACTGGAAGGAAAAAGAATCCGTCAGGCTTTCATTGCCGCCCCCGGTTGTGTTTTGATCTCCGCCGATTATTCGCAAATCGAGCTCAGAGTGCTGGCGCATCTGTCGGAAGATGAATCGCTGCTGGATGCCTTTGCGGCGGACGAAGATATTCACAGCCGCACCGCCTCGGATATTTTCGGCGTCTTTCCACAGATGGTGAATGCCGACATGCGCAGGCAGGCCAAAGTGATTAACTTTGGCATTCTCTACGGCATGAGCGCCTTCGGTCTGGCCAAAGAACTGGGTGTTCCGCAGAAAACCGCCCAGGCCTATATTGACGGCTACTTTGCCCGCTATCAGAAAGTTCGATCCTACCTGGACGGCATTCTGGAAGGCGCAAGACTAGACGGTTTTGTCTGCACCATTCTGAACCGGCGCCGTTACCTGCCGGAATTGAAAAGCGCCATTCCCTCCGTGCGCCAGTTTGCCGAGCGCATGGCCATCAATGCGCCCATCCAGGGCAGCGCAGCCGATCTGATCAAAGTTGCGATGGTCAACATCGATCATTTATTCGCCGGGAAAAATCTTTCCGCCCGTCTGATTATGCAGGTGCATGATGAACTGGTTGTCGAAGCGCCGGCGGCCGAAAAAGATGAAGTGACGGTGCTGGTCAAAAAGGAAATGGAAGAAGTCATCAGGCTCAAAGTGCCCCTGAAGGTGGAAATCGCGTCGGGCAAAAACTGGGACGAAGCGCATTAACACACAAAATATATCAGGATAAATGTTTCCCCTGCGTTGCCATCATGAATCCTGCGTGCTTTACACTTTTAATGGATTTGAGCTTCTGATAAAGCTCTTCGATTTTTTGAGATTTCCCCTTGGTTACAACAATTTCAAAACAATTATGATGATCCAGATGAATGTGCTGTGTAGAAAGAATGCATTCATGATAGTCATGCTGGACATCCAGCACCCTGGTCACCAGTTCGCGCGTATGATGATCATAAACGAGCGTAATGGCGCCGGTTACTTCCTTATTTTCGTTCCATTCTTCTTTCACCAGTTCATCGCGTATCAAGTCGCGAATGGCCTCAGACCGGTTTGTATATTTTTTTTGTTTGATCAGCCGGTCGAATTGCACCAGCAAAGCTTCTTCCAGCGATACGCCAAACCGAACAAGTTTTGACATTCTTCCGGCCTCCTCAAAAAAATTATGCATCGTAAATATATTGAATACGATCCCCGAAGGTCAAGGCTTATTTTGGATCATTCGATTATGGTGACGGTCGATGCTCTGATGGGAGCGAGGCTATTTACGCGCCTGAATGTAATAGAAACCCGGTTCGTCCATAAATGCTTCAACCTGCAATCCATTGTCGTTCAGGAGGGTCCGCATGGTTTGTTCGCCGGGCAGATGGTCGTGCATGACGGCATGGCAGGATTCGTGATGCTTGTTGATTTCCTCCGATGAATCGAAATGCGACACAACCAGGACGCCCTGCGGCTTCAGAACGCGCGTGAGCGACTGGACGGCTTTGGTCTTGTCCCGAAAATGCGGAAAACACGAGAAACAGATTGCGACATCGCAGGAGGCATCCTCAAGCGGCGCACATTCCGCGTCTGAAACGATAAAGCGGATATTGTTCTGCGGATGCTGAAGCCGGTTGATCTGGATCATCTTTTCAGCAAAGTCCAGTTCATAAAGCATTCCGCTTTTCCCGATGCCTTCGAGGATAAACGGAACCAGCACACCCGTTCCACACCCCGCATCCAGAACGCAATCTCCGGGCTTGAGCGGCAATAATGAAAAGAGCCGGTTGAAATCTTTTTCATGCTTGTTGGATTGTCCGGTGTGACGATCCCGATACCACATATCGGTCCATTGTTCGGCATGATCGTTGAAAAACTGTTTTCGCACGCCATACATTTCATCCGGCGTCATTTTCATAAGGGGTTTTCCTTTCTTCAATTTTCAGGGAACGGCGTTTGGGCGAGAAAATATAAGCAACGGCAAAGATGGTCGTTGCCGTCAGCACAACCGATGCGCCGGACGGAATATCAAAGATATAGGATACCACCAGACCGGAGATGCAGGCGGCGATCCCAGCGGCCGCCGAAATCAAAAAGAATTGCTTCAGATTGTAGGTCAACTGGAGCGCCGTCGCGCCGGGTTGCACCAGCAGCGCAAAGATGAGGAGCCCGCCGACGGTTGCCAGATTGGAGGAAACCACCGCGCCGGTTAAAAACAGCAGCATGTAATAAATCATCCGCTCCGGCACGCCGCTGGATGCGGCAAGCCGCCGGTTGAACAGAACAACGCGAATTTCCTTAAAAAATAAAACGACGAACAGGATCAGAACCGCCGTCACCGCCGTCAACACCCAAATATCCGGTTCCGACAGGGTTAAAAGGCTGCCCCACATCAGGTTGAGCGCGCCCGCTTTGGTCTTCGTGAGGATGCCCATCCCGAGAAACGCAATTCCCATCAGGAAAGAGAACAGGATGCCCAGCATATTCTCCGGCGCGATGTCCGTCCGGTCGGAAAGCGGCCCCAGGACCGCCGCGACAAGCAGACACAGAATCAATCCGCTTAAAAAAGGATTGACGTCCAGCAAGAGCCCCAGCACAGCGCCCGCAAACGCGGCGTGAGACATGGAAACGCCGATAAGCGGCATTTTCATCAACACCACAAAGACGGACAGCAGCGCGCAACTTGCGCCGCACAGGACGCAGGCAATGACGGCGCGCTGAATAGGCGGGTAGCTTAAGATTTCCAGAATCTGCTCAACCATAAGATACAAACCGTTTTCCGTTTCGTTCGAACGTCTCCAGCGGATATTGAAACAACCGGCTCAGATTTTCGCCGGTGAGGGCCTGATGAATGTCGCCGTCAAAGATTTTTCCCCCACGGTTCAACATGACGGCGCGGCGCATTTGATCGGGAAGGATATTGAAATCGTGCGTGACAAAGAGGATGGTCAGAGCTTCTCGTTGAAATATTTCATCGATCAGATTCAAAACCTCTTTCTGAACGGCAATGTCCAAATTAGCGGTCGGTTCATCCAGAAGCAAAATATCCGGTTTCTGGAGGATTGCCCGCGCCAGCGATATTTTCTGACGTTCCCCTCCGGACAGTTGCCCCAGCGGTCTTTGCGCCAGATGGGCCACGCGCATCATGTCCATGAGCCGCAGCGCCTCTTCCTGCACTTTTTCGCCCGGTGAGCGGAAAAGCCCGGTTCTCCCCACGGCGCCGGTCATCACGGCCTGCAGCGCCAGAATCGGGAAGGCCGGATCGACTGGAAACAGCTGCGGAACGTAGCCGATGCGCAGCCTGGTCCGGCGGGACCGCCTCCAGGTCGCCCGCTGTCCGAAGAGATGGATCTCTCCTGTAAATTTCTCAAAGCCGGCAATGACATTGAGCAGAGTGGTTTTTCCCGCGCCGTTGGGGCCGATGACGCCCACAAACTCGTTTTGCAACACGCGAAGGTCGATTCCGTCCAATAGAATGGTTCCGCTCCCGCGGACGGCGACCTGGCTTAGTGTCAGAATTTCCTGTTTCATTTGTTTATCACGACCGCTAAAACAGTATTGACATTCTCTTTCAGGGTTGCCAGATAGCCCCGATCCGTCGGGAAGCTGGTCAGGACGACATGCGGCCTGCCCAGCGTCTCGGCAATGCTTTTCCCGGTGTCGGGTCCCGATTGCAGGTTGTCCACGACGGCAACGACGCGCCGGTCTCTGCCGGTTTGCAAAAGACGAACGACATCTTTTGCGGACATTGCCTCCGGTCTGTCGTATTCACCTACAACGCGAAAGCCCATCCATTCGAGCGGCTCTTTTTGCAGAGCGGAGGCAATAATCGTCTTGCCGGCAAATCCTGCCCGTCGGGTCTGGTTTTTCAGTCGGTTGGCTTCCTTGGTCACCTGATGGCTCGCCGCTTCCTTTCTTTTCGATATTTCATTCCTGTCTATCGGAAAGCGAAGGGAAAGTGCATCGGCAAGGCGGTTCAATCCATAGATGTATGAGTCGGGCGCCATCCAGTTGCGGCCATCCGTATCCACAAAAAGCTGCGTCCGTCCATTCATATCCGCCTGATTGAGAAATGGCATTCCGCGGAAGACAACGATCAGATCAGCCTTTTTGATTTTTTCAATATCCGACAGTTTGACATCATAATGGCCGGGGCACTGGCCGGGAGGAAGGATGGCCTCGACCGTATAGCGATCCGGCGGCAAAAGCGCGGCGGCCATGCTCGACAGGATCGTGTCGGATGTGACAATCGTATAATGGGGCTTCGATTTTCCTGCGTCGGCTTTTTCGGCATACCCCGCTGAAAGCTCCATTAATGTTATAAACACAATCACAATTCCGAGAAACAAAGTCGTTTTTCTTTGCATTTACAAATCCTTCGAAGAAATGGAGCGGTGTTTATCAACACCGCTCCTGATTCTCAAGCGCAAGCTTAACGGAATTTCAGGCTGTATCCGGCAAAAAAGGTGATTCCGGGCATACTGTAACCCTTGGCATATTCATAATGCTGATTAGCAATATTATTTATCGCAAAGAATATTTCCGAATCATTCAACCGAATTTTTTTGTAATCGAAACCATAGCTCAGCCGAGCGTTACACAGCGTAATGTCATCTAACTTGTCTTTATCGGTAAGCTCACTGTATTTGAAGCTGCCGCTGCCGCCGCGAGAGACCGTTCCGGCATACACGTTGCTTATGTGCTGCAGATCCACCGTGAGCCGAAAGCGCTCCAGGAAGTTCCATTTGGTTCCGGCCTGAAACTGAAAACGGGGAGTATAAGGCATGTGATCACGTTCAATTCCATCGCTTCCGGTGGCTTCGGTTTCCAACCAGGTGGCACCGGCAAAGAACTCAAGATTTTTCACAGGGGTTACCGAACCGGTGAGTTCCAGTCCGCGGATTTCGTATTGGCCGATAGGGTCGTTAAATTGGAGTGGGATGGGGCCTCCCATAAACGCCAGAACACGGTCTTTGCCTTTGTCATAGATAGCCGTGGCCTTCAAAGAAGCAGTTTCCGGCCAGGTGTGGGTTAAACCCATCTCATAGTGATCCACAACTTCCGGCTTTATCTCTGTGGAAATACTTTTCGGACTGCTGGTGAGCACCGCACTCATGAGCATGATCGGTGTAGGATAATTGACACCCCGAGAGTAATTGATATTGAGGTCCGTATTTTTATAACCGGCAACCAGACCGCCTTGGGCGGCTGACGCGCTCTCGAACTCGCTGTGATTGTAATAACGGAAACCTGCCGATGGGGTTATGTGGAAACCATCAGGATGACCGAAGGTCTGGCTTATAGCGGCATAGGGAGAAAAGAGCGTTGTGTTGGGAAAATCCCAGACTTTTTCCGCTACTAATCCACTGTATGACCGCTGGGTATTTTTCAGTTCTGTTTTATCCAGGTCCGCTCCAATCAGAATTTCTCCACCCGACCAGAGATGGAGTTTTTCTTTGGTGCGGATTCCATATAGCATAATTTCCTGACGGGACCAGAGGCCACCGCTGCCGCCTGCGGTATAGCGCTGGCCATTCGTACTCATCAATTCCTGCAATAAATCAAAATTGGTATCATTCACATAGGCCTTGAGGTAACCGTTGACATATTCGTAATTGTTGTTAAGGGTCAAGGTGGAGAGAAAAGTTTCGGTATCGTAGCGTTCCGCCTGAGGCCAGATTACACTGTTTGTTGCAGCGGGAGCGATATCCGGCATGGGGGCCAGGGTCTGACTTTTGACGTAATTGGCCAAAACCCGGATATTCCACATGTTGTTGATTCGATAACCGGTATTGGCATAGTAGTTTTGCTGCTGGGCACGGGAATGGTCAACGTCACCGTCTGTGGACACCCAACTCTGGGAGACATAGAAGTCACAAGGTCCTTTTTTGACACCACCGGAAATACTCTCGTTGAATGTGGCGTAACTGCCTCCGCTGAAAGTATGCACAAGCTCCTGACCTTCTTGTGTCATGTATCTGGGCAGGATATTAACCGACGCATAACCGCTTCCAAATTCTGAAGGCTGCGGGCTTTTATAAACCTCTATGCTTCCAATTGTGGGAATGGCAATGCTGTCACCCAATACCTGGCCGAATAATGCGCCGTAGCGGGGAACACCGTCAAACTCGATAGCAATATCGGAACCGGGATGGCTGGCGCCCCGGCCGCGGATGTAAAGGCTGTGACTGGTCTGGCTTCCCATCAGGTTTTTGCTTTGAAACATGACACCCGGAACATCCCGCAGAGCGGATTGAAAGTCGAGACTATTCTGCTCTTTAATCTGTTCCTCGGTCACTACATTGTGCTGCGTCCCGTAACGGGTAGTGACCGGTGTGACCGGATTCGGATAAGGCGTGGTTGTAACAACCACCTCCTGTAATTTCACCATATTTTTATCTTCCGCCCGGAGTTGGTTTTTTTCTTCAATTTTTATTTCATTGATTCGATCAGGGCCCTGGTGAATTTTCCCCTGCGCAAGCGCTGATGAAGCATAAATAACAAAAAATAATACGATCAAACACTTTTGAACCATTCGCCTCTTCCTCCTTTCAGGAGCATCCCCTCTTTTTTTTGTTTCATGGGGAGAGAGCGGTGGCACATATTTATAAAAAGTGGCACAATAATGCAACTCATTTATGCGCCTTTCCATAACGATAATCGTTCAGGACAGGGAATCGGCGACTGTGACATCCGGAGCTATTCGGATCACGGAGAGTTTCATTGTTTCAGATTACGGCAACACGCGCGGACAGAAGCGGATTTCATGCTTCAATCAAGAATGCATGCGCTTAACTCGGAAGGAGAGAGCGTCAGGAACGCATCGACGCAATCCGGGCAAAGCTGTGTGCCCCGGACTTCAACGATAATGGAGATGGCCTCCGTATGGCTTACGCCCTGCCGGTAGGGACGATCGCTTGTCAGGGCGTGATACGTATCCGCCACCGCCGCTACTCTGGCCCAGAGCATGATTTCCTTGCCCCTGAGGCCATAGGGATAGCCCCTGCCGTCGAAGCGTTCATGGTGCTGAAGAATGACGGGAATCAGCGGCTGAATGCTGGGGATGGCCCCCAGAATGGAGGAACCGATGAGGGGGTGCCTCTGGAGGATGGAAAATTCTCTTTTGGTGAGTCGATCAGGTTTCAGCAGGATGTTGTCAGGGATGCCGATTTTCCCGATGTCATGGAGTTTCCCGGCAATGATCATGTAATCAATGGTCTCCGTGTCGGCGTTCATCTGTTGTCCTATCTGGGCAATAATTCGGGCCACTGCTTCGGAATGACCCTTTGTGTATGGATCACGGGCTTCCAGGGCTGCAATGAGGCTGGTGATGCCGGTCAGCATTATTTTTTGCTCGGCATCGAGACGCTCTTTTTCTTTCAGCAGGATCAGAAAATGATCCGAGAGCAGCCGCTCGACGGTTATGACAACCTGGTCAAGGTTAAAGGGCTTGACCAGGTAACCGGAAGCTCCCCAGGACAGCAGGCGGCGCATAACGGCCCTGTCGCTGTTTGCGCTCATGATGACAAAAGGAATGGCGGCCAGATTCGGATCGGCATGTGTTTTTTTGCAGAACTCGATGCCGTCCATTTCGGGCATGTTAATGTCGCTGATGATCAGGTCGGGACGGTTTTCCTGAATGCGGGTAAGCGCCTGTTTTCCGTTTTCCGCGGTCATTACCTGAAAACCGGCTTCTTCAAGAGCCTTTGAGACAACTCGGCGGATGAGCAGCGAATCGTCCACCACTAAAATGCACCGGCTGTGGGAAAAAAGAGACTGCTGGAGCACCTTTTCTACGGTTCCGGTTAGCTGAAGGTGGGCTTCCGATTTCGAAATGTAAGCGATTGCGCCTGACTTGAATCCCTGTTCAATATCTTTGTCCGTGTCGAGAGAACTGAGGATAATCAGGGGAATGCCCCGCGTCTGGGTATTGCCCTTCAGACGCTGGCACAGGCCAAAGCCGTCCAGCTTCGGCATCTCCACATCTGTGATGATCAGGTCGAAATCGTTGTCCAGCGCCGCTTGCCAGGCCTCTTCCCCGTCTTCCGCCAGCGAAATCCGGGCGCCGTATGCTTCCATCTGTTTTGTCAACGCTTTCCGAATGATGGCGCTGTCATCGACGATGAGGATATGAGGTTGCTGATGCACAGACGGAAGTCCTTTCTACCGCTGTTGGTCTATATTATCCATGATGCGTTTAAAATAGCGCCTGGATTTTTCAGGAGTGCTATTCGCTGTCACGGCGCCGCCACGTTACTTCCCGGTTCAAAGGTCATGTACTTGTAAATTTAATTACTGTTATCTCTTTTATGCTGTTTTGTAAATATCAAAAACAAGAGATTAAAATTGGCTCGATGAAATGGTTTTGAAGAAATAATTGAAGATATCCGTCTTTAAATATGTTAAAAATAAACACAGGTTGCGTTGCGTGATAACAAACTTGACAAAGTATGATGAATGATACTCAAACCATACCAGCGGCTCAAATATAATTCTTCCGATGATTTTACCATCATTGCCCATCGCGGTGCGTCGGCTTATTATCCCGAAAACACGATCATTTCTTTCAAAGGCGCCATTGACATGGCCGCCGATATGCTGGAACTCGACGTTCAACTGACCTCGGATGGCGAGGTGGTCGTTTTTCACGATGAAAAAATATTGCGCTGTACGGGTGGCCGGGGCGGAATTGCCGACTACCCGCTGGCCAAATTGAAAAAACTCGATGCGGGCAGATGGTTTAATCAAGAATTTCAGGGGGAAAAAATTCCCACGCTGGCGGAGGCGTTGGGCCTTTGCAAAAACAAAATCGCCGTTAATATTGAGATCAAGACCGAAGCGGTGAAGGACACCATTCCCGGCGGGATTGAAGAAAAATGTCTGGACATCGTGGAAAAGATGGGAATGCGCCGGCATGTGGTCTTTTCCAGCTTCGATCCCCGCGCCATCCGGCATCTCAAACAAATTGACGGCAAGGTGTCCGCCGCCGTCTTATTCGAAAGAAAGCATTATGCGTCACCATTCCCGTCGGCAATCGTTTCCGCGCTGGGTGCGGATGCTTTCAACTGTTCCCGGCGCGAGTTGAACAAAGCATGGCTGGCCGATCTGAATGCTCATGGCATTCCGGTGAATGTCTATACCATCAATGATGAAAAGAGCATGAGGCGATTGCTGGCTCTGGGGGTTGCCGGCATTTTTACGAACAAGCCGGATCTTTTAAGGCGTGTGCTGGATGATTTTCGGTGGAAACAGGGTGAAAAGGCGGGGAGGAAATGGTGAGAATTCAATTATGAATGAAAATATCGCCTTGAAAGAAAAAATAATGTCCGCGCCGCACAGTCCCGGCGTTTATATGATGCTTGATGCGCAGGGCAAGGTCATCTATGTGGGCAAGGCCAACGCCTTGAAAAGCCGCATCGCGTCGTATTTTACCGGCAGGGACACGCGGCCGATGGCGCCCTTCCTGATGGCGCGGGTCAACGATATTGAATTCATCACGACCACCACGGAAAAAGAAGCGCTGATTCTGGAAAATAATCTCATTAAGAAACATCGTCCGCGCTACAATGTCATTTTACGCGATGATAAAACCTATTATCACCTGTCTCTCGATCCGACGGAAAAGTATCCTCGCCTGCAGCTTTTGCGCAAAAAAATGAATAATGCCGCCCTGTATTTCGGTCCGTATCCGTCGGGGCTGGCCGCCAGGGAAACGCTGCGTTTTGTTCAGCAGGCATTCCCCCTGCGCACCTGCCGCAACCGGGATTTTCAGCTTCGACCCCGGCCGTGCCTGGAATATCAGATCGGACGGTGCCTTGCGCCCTGCAAGGGCTTGATTGATGAAGCCGCTTACCGGAAACTGGCCGACGGCGCCGTATCCTTCCTGCAGGGGCGGCGGCGCGAATTGATTTCCGATTTGAAAGAGCAGATGGAGGAGGCGGCGCAGGCGTTGAACTATGAAGAAGCGGCGCGTCTGCGCGACCGCATCGGCTTGCTTGCGCACGCGCTGGAAAAGCAAAACGTGGATGGGGGCGGCGCTCAGGATCAGGATGTGCTAGGGATTCATGCCGATCACGACCACTGTCAGCTCTGCATGTTATTTGTCCGCGGGGGTAAATTACTGGGCAGCAAGTCCTTTGTTCCTTTGAGAACAAAAGCGGATGAAGGCGAAATCATCTCATCGGCGTTGCAGCAGTATTATGACGGCTTCAATCTGCCGGAAGAGATTATCCTGCCCTGCAAGCTTCCCGATGAAAATGTCATCGCCGAATGGCTCTCTGATAAAAAAGAATCAAAAGTGATGCTCACCGTTCCGCGGCGCGGCGCGAAAAAAGCGCTGCTCGATATGGCCTGTGCCAATGCGCGAGAGTTGCTTGTTGCCGGCCGGAAAAAAGAAGAGCAGAAAACCGCATCCCTGCAAATCCTTCAGGAAAAGCTGTCCCTGACAAAACTGCCGAGGCGAATCGAATGCTATGATATTTCCAATATCAGCGGCAAAAACGCCGTCGGTTCGATGGTGGTTTTTCAGGACGGCCAGCCGGACAAATCGGGTTATCGGCGTTTTCGCATTAAAGCCATGGACGAGCCGGACGATTACGGTATGATGCGTGAAGTGCTGATCAGGCGCTTTGCCGGAGATGTTCCCCTGCCTGACCTCGCGGTGGTCGACGGCGGAAAAGGCCAGCTCAATGTCGCTCTGTCCGTCCTGAATGAACTGGGCATCAAACTGGATGTGATCGGACTGGCCAAGGAAGAAAGAGCCTTTTCCGCCGTGAAAAGCAGCCTCCGGGGGAAGGCCGTGAAATCGGAAGACCGTGTTTATCTGCCCCGGCGCAAGGATGCCGTCTATCTTTCGAACTGGCCCGCCGCCCTTTTGCTTTTACAGTGGGTGCGCGATGAGGCGCACCGCTTTGCCGTAAGCTACCATCACAAACTGAAGCAAAAAAATGATTTCCGTTCGCTGCTGGAGATGATTCCCCATGTCGGCAAAGAACGTAAAAAAATACTGCTGACCCATTTTGGCTCTCTTAGTCAGGTCCAAAGCGCTTCGCTTGCAGATTTGCAAAGTGTGCCGGGAATTGGTAAGGATCTGGCGGAAAAAATTTATAAGGCTTTAAAGCCCGAAAAGTGAGGATGTCTTGTTCGTATGAGTATTTTAACGATTATTTTTCTGGCGATTGGTCTCGGCGTGGATGCCTTTTCCGTGGCCATCGGAATCGGTGCAACCAATTCTAAAAAATCGTGGGCGCCGGTTATGCGTCTTTCCCTGGCTTTCGGCCTTTTTCAGTTCGTGATGCCGCTTGCCGGCTGGCTGGCCGGTTCAACGGTGGTCGATATGATCCAGACGTTTGATCACTGGATGGCTTTCGGACTTCTGGCGTTGATCGGCGGAAAAATGATTTGGGAAGGATTTGAAAAAGAGAGCGACGGGGGAAAAGCCGATCAAACGCGCGGCTGGCCTCTGCTCCTGCTGTCGATTGCCACCAGCATTGACGCGCTGGCCGTCGGATTCAGCTTTTCTCTCCTGAAAACCCCCATCTTGTTCCCGGCGGCGATCATCGGGGTGGTTTGTTTTCTGATGACCGCCGTCGGCATGATTTTCGGTAAGGGACTGGCGCGGATATTCGGCAAAAAAGTGGAGATTCTGGGCGGGCTGGTTTTAATCGCCATCGGCGTGAAGATATTGTTGGAACATCTGGGATGAAGAAGTATGTTTTATCAAGTGATCAAAGTCGGGAAAGACGAAATCGGCCTGGTCTGGAACGTTGCCGGAGGAAAGCCGCAGGTGGAACATATCTATCTGCCCGATGACCAGGAAAAGATCACAAAAAAAATTATGCGGGATTATCCCGCCGTCACAAAGACTCCGCATACAGTTGCCAATGGCATTGATCAGTTGATCGCTGATTTATACGACGGCAGGAAACGGAATTTCAGTTTAACCATCCTGAATTTATCAGGGCTCACGGAATTTTCAACTTGCGTCTTAAAACAGACCTGCCGAATACCCCGCGGCAAAGTGGCCGCCTATTCCGGCCTGGCGGTAAAGATCGGACATCCGCGTGCGTCCAGAGCCGTGGGGACGGCGCTGGCGAACAATCCTTTTCCCCTTGTTATTCCCTGTCATCGTGTTGTTCGGGCCGACGGAAGCCTTGGTCAATTTGGCGGAGGCGGCGTCCTGAAGAAGCAACTCCTTGAGAAAGAAGGGATTATATTCGATGCATCAGGAGAGGTTCCTTTAAAAAACATGGTTTATCCGGTTGATGAGCAGCTTCCGGCAAATCATAAAAACGATTTCTCACTCATCGATAAGCTTTCGACCGGTGATCATCAAAAAATAGATGAACTCAAACTTAATATGTGATACAGGCGTCCGAAACAGTTCACAGTGAATATGATGACTTCCAAAATCGAACGTGATGGTTTATCAAAAATTTGGAGGCAAGCGCGAATGCGAAGCAGCATAAAGGGAAAAACGATGTATCGGGGTTGCATGATACGCAGTCGTTCAGGTTTTACCCTGATAGAATTGATAATTGTGGTATCCATTATTGGCATTCTTGCCGCAATCGCTATTCCCGTTTACCAGAGTCAGATCAACAAGGCAAAAGTTACGCTCGCCGTGAGCGTACTCAACAACGCCGGAAAGGTACTGGAGGAATATGAGATAGACCATCAAAGATATCCCGGCAGCATCGATTTTACCAATTGCTTCGATGATCAGGGGCGTAGAGTTTTCTCTTCGGTGCTTTGCGACCAGATGAAGAAGGATCTCCTCGATCCCATAGAAAGTTACTCCATCAGCGGATCAAGTTACGTTCTGACTGCCCGGGCAAGAGATGACAATCATACCCTCCTGACGTTATCGGGTGGCAAGATTACTAAATAAGAAGGTCGAATATGAATGCTAACGTTATAAGGCGCAAAATCTATTTTATAGAAAAGAAGCTTCAAACAAAATATATACTGCTCACCGTATTTTCACTGGTTATTTACACGTGTATATTTATCTTAATTGTTTTTTCCCCGTATATGATTACGCTCTATTTAGACTATCCGCTTGCCGACAAAACTGAAGCAGCGAAAACATTACTCCTTCTCCACAGCACGGTCTGGCCGGGGCTCGGAGCAGGGATCTTTTTCTTTTCAATAGTGACCTTATTCATAACTCACAAAGTAGCGGGGCCCTTGTTTCGCCTGAAGAAAGATATTTCTCAGGTAGTGGAAGGAGACCTGAACGTGGTTGTGAGATTGAGAAAGGGGGATGACATCAAGGATCTCGCGGCGAAAGTCAACCTGCTGATAGAAGAATTGCGAACTTTTGTAACCGCTTCGAAAAATGCTCATGACCTGCTTGACGGCTACATCCGGGAACTGGAGCAGGAAATAGCAAGAAAAAGTTTAACGGAAGAATCGGGAAGAGAAATCATCAATAAAATTCAGGCCAGCAGAAGAAATATTGAAGCAGCCCTTCAAAAGTTCCATGTAAAATAACGCAGCCGCTGAAAACGGGTGTTGATCTCTTTCGATCGGCAGGACTTCTTTCTGATAACCGTCCGATGCTGAAATCAGGACAGGTGAAAATCCGTCTGCTTTCAGATTCCCGCGCTGCTCAAGGACGGCACGGCCGTAATCAATCTCCCCGCTCATTGCGCTCATTGTCATGCTCGCGAGTGCGGGAACCCAGTAATTTCAGTATTTTCGTCATGCCGGTTTTCACCGGCATGACGAATTTTGGGCTTTTTACGGGTGCAGAAGAATTTGAGGGTTACCTCCGCTGTCAAATGCAAATGCTTAATCTTTGTAAAGTGGTAAGCTACTGCATGTCAGCGTCTGACGCAAAGCAATCTTTTTTATAGCTGTTGAAGTCGCCGATTGGCCTGCAGGATGTATATCGCCATGGCCAGTAAACCATGTACTTTACCAATGGCTCCGATACGCCAACGACAGCGGCAGGCAGACCGATAACCAGATAGGCGGCTGAAGAGATTGATGAAATGATTAACCATTCAGGTCTTACCAGAACAACATCAAGAAATTTTAGTCCAAACGATGGTTCTTGCTGGGTTGCTGCCGGGGAAGGTTCCTGCACGGTCTGTTCCGTCTGTGCCATGACCGGGGAAGGTTCCTGTTCTGTCTGTTCCGTCTGTGCCATGGCTGGGGAAGGTTCCAGTTCTGTCTGTTCCGTTTGTGCCATGACCGGACAGGTGGAAACAAATAAAAACATAACAATCAGAATTCCGAAAAATATCTTCTTCATCACAAATTCCCCCTTATATGGTTCTTTATAAGATTAAAACGTAACCTTTACAACTAGTTTGATACTACCTTTAAATTATCATCTTGTCAACGGAGAGAAGCGTCCGAAATCCAATGCCATTTCAGGTATGGAGGGTCATTCGCCCAGCAATCTTTTGAACTCAGGTGTATTTCTTATGTTATCAAAGTCCTTATCCGCCTCTGCCATGTTTTTATACCGGGCATCCATCTGAATAGCCTTCCTTAAGTCCTGGATGGCCTTATCCGTGTCGCCCATTATTGAATATATGCAGGCCCTGTTATAGCAGAGAGTCGCCTCATTTGGATTGAGTTCAATCGCTTTGCTGCAATCAAGAATAGCTTCATGATATTTGCCGAGATAACGATAAGCAAGTCCGCGATAAGCATAAGTTAAACAATCATGGTAATTCAGTTGAATTGCTTTGTTGAAATCGGCAACGGCTTCATGATGCCTGCCAAGTTTCGTAAGGGTAATGCCGCGTACGTTATAAATTGAACCATCCTTCGGATTGAGTTCAATTGCCTTGTTGAAATCAACAACAGCTTCATTCTCCTTGCCCAGAACATTATAAACTAACCCACGGTTGTAATAAGCCGGAGCATTATTCGGATTGAGTTCAACTGCTTTATTGAAATCAACAACGGCTTCATTAAGTTTGCCATAATGCATATAAGCAGTCCCGCGGTTGTAATAAGCCAGCGCATCGCCCGGATTGAATTCAATGGCTTTGTTCAAATCAACAATGCCTTCATGATACTTGCCAAGTTTCGTAAGGGCAATTCCACGTACGTTATAAATTGAACCATCATTCGGATTGAGTGCAAGCGCTTTATTGAAATCAACAACAGCTTCATTCTCTTTGCCAAGCATGCAATAATTTAAACCGCGCTTTTTATAAGCCATATCATTTTTAGGATTGAGTTCGATTACTCTATTGTATTCAACGACAGCCTCATGATATTGACCAAGGTAATGATAAGCCAAACCGCGATTTGCATAAGCCAGCTCGTTTTTGGGATTGAGTTTAATTGACTTGGTGCAATCAGCAACAGCTTCATGATATTTCCCGAGATTATTATAGACAAACCCGCGGTTGTTGTAAGCCATGTCATTGTTGGGATTGAGTTCAATTACTTTATTGAAATCAGCGACGGCTTCGCTGTATTTTCCAAGATAATGATAAGCTAGCCCGCGATTTGCGTAGGCTAACTCATTTCTGGGATTGAGTTCGATGGACCTGGTGTAATCAGCGACGGCTTCATGATATTTTCCGAGATTATTATAGACAAACCCGCGGTTGTTGTAAGCCATGTCATTTTGGGGATGGAGTTCAATTGATCTGGTATAATCAGCGATGGCTTCACGATATTTTCCAAGATTAAGATAGGCATTTCCACGATTATAATAGGGCAGGTTGTTTTTGGGATTGAGTTCGATTGACCTGGCGCAATCCGTAACGGCTTCATGATATTTCCCGAGATTATTATAAACAAACCCACGGTTGTTGTAAGCCATGTCATTGTTGGGATTGAGTTCAATTGATCTGGTGTAATCAGCGATGGCTTCACGATATTTTCCAAGATTAAGATAGGCATTTCCACGATCATAATAAGCTGAATCATTTTGGGGATTGAGTTCAATGGACCTGGTGCAATCCGTCACCGCTTCACTGGCCTGATAGGCATATTCCCTGATGGAGGTTTTTGTTTCCGCAAACGCGGAATGGGGAATCAACAGGACAGGCAGAAAAGAGAGCCATGCAATTCGTTTAAGAATAGATTTCATGGATATGCACCCCTTTGAGAAATGATGACGCCTTATACATTTTTAATCAGGATGTGGCAAGGAATTTCATGATTTCCGTTCAACCGGATGCATCACGTCATTCATCAATGCCTCCTGCTCTGTTTCGGTAAATGATCGATGGAAAATCATTAGCATGGAGAAAGGAGCCGCTCATTGAAGGTACGGTGAAAATGGTTTCAGAAGGAAAAAAATTGTCTGATGAGACGAGCAGTAAGTTTGGTCATATTCAAGTTCAGGCAGGAAAAACCGCGGCGCTTGTAAATGAGATTGCCGCGGGTTCGCAAAAGCAGGCGAATGGAGTTGATAACATTGACGGAGCAATTTTTGATCTTACGGAAATTGTGAAAAATTAGTATTATCGGTGCGCTTTCATCAGGTGAGCTCCAACTTCCCGCACAAAAGTATCCGGATTGATGGGTTTCTCGATATAGCCGTTCTTTTCCAGAATGAACCTGACCAGGTACAGGTTTTGTTCATTGTCTTCAATCACCAGAATATTCCCTTTCATACGCCTCCTCCTTCATGGGGCAATATCAGGCTGAAGGTGCTGCCTTTGCCCCATGTGCTTTCCACTTCGATTTTACCGCCCAGCAGATGGGCCAGCTTCCTGCTGATGGACAGGCCCAATCCCGTGCCGTCATATTTCCGGGTGATCCCGGATTCAATCTGCCGGAAAGCGTTGAAAAGCATCCCCATATCTTCCTGCTTGATGCCAATCCCCGAATCCGAAACGGCCAGGACGATTTTATTTTCAAGGACTTTGCAGTCCAACCGGACAAAACCCTGTTCCGTAAACTTGACGGCGTTGCTGATCAGGTTCAACAGAATCTGCTCCACCCGGCGGCGATCACTCTTGATTTGTCCAATGTCGGGAGCAATATTCGCGGAAAGTTCAATCCCTTTCCTATCGGCCAGGGGCTGCGAGCTTTTGATGACTTTTTCCACGGAATCGCGCAGAGGAAAATCTTCGCTGACCACGTTGAGCTGTTCGGCTTCTATCTTGGAGATGTCCAGAACATCGTTGATGAGATCCAGCAGATGCCGGGCGCTGTTGTAAACCATCTTCAACTGTTTCTCCTGTTCATCGTTCAACGGCCCTCCCAGTCGCTGAAGCAGAATGCCCGTGAAACCGATAATGGAATTGAGCGGGGTGCGCAGTTCGTGGGACATGGTGGCCAGAAAGGCGGATTTCAGGCGGTCGGCGGTTTCCGCGCTCTCTTTGGCTGTACGAAGCGCTTCCATGGTTTCTCGTTCGGTCGTGATGTCCTCGACAATGCCGACCAGCCCGAGCGACGCATCGCTCCTGTTGATGGACCGGGACGTCATGCGGGCCCAGAAGCGGCTTCCGTCTTTCCTGCGGAGCAGTCTCTCTTTGCGAAAGATGCCCGGATCCGCCATTTGTGCGGCAATCTCAACGCCCATTTTGAAAAAGTCGTCGTCGTTTTCATACCAGCAGCGTGTTGTCCTGCCGGTGAGTTCGCCGGGGCCGTAGCCGAAGATTTCCTCCATTCTCTTGTTGCAGTACACAATGCTGCGATTTCGGATCAGGACAATCCCCGTAGTCGCCGTCTCAACGATGGCGCGCTGCTCTTCACTTATTCTGCGCAATTCAATTTCCAACTGCTTATAGGTTGTCATGTCGGTATGCGTGCCGACCGCGCGGACAGGATGGCCGTTCTCATCACGGGACACAACCTTGCCGCGGCTCAATATCCATTTGTATTGGCCGTCCCTGGTTCGCATACGGAATTCGATTTCGTATGCTCCTTCTTTTTCAAGTCGCGTATTGGCAATGGTCAGTACGCGTTCTCTGTCCTCAGGATGCATCAAGTCAATCCAGATACTCCGGACATCCGAATCGATTTCCCCCGGTTCATAACCCAGCATTCTGAAATAAGCGGGATTGCAGTAAGTCCTGTTGTTTTTGATGTTCCAGTCCCAGAGGCCGTCATTGGAGGCCTCCAACGCGTATTCAAAGCGTTCCTCGCTGGTCTTTAATTTCTCCATTGCCGAGGCAAGTTCCACCGTGCGGGTCTCTATCAGTTTTTCCAGATGCCGGCGGTGGGTTTCCAGTTCATCGAGTATGCGTTTTTTGTCGGTGATATCCAGTGAAACGTTGGCCAGAAATTGCATTTCGCCTGTTTCCGGATCGGTGATTTTGTATGTTATGGCATGGACATCGCTCAGTGCACCGGTTGCCAAATTGAGGTATTGAAGGTCCCCTTCCCAGAAGCCATCCCTTTCAATGGAGGGGAACACCTCTTGTTGCACCTTGTCATGAAGATGTTCGGGGATAACGTCAATAAATTTGATTTGGGCAAGGTCTTCTTCGGTGAGGCCCAGCATCTTTTTCCCGGCGTCATTCAGAAAGACCATCTGACCGTCGGGTTTTGCCAGGTTTACAAGTTCCCGGCTGTACCGGACCACGGACGCCAGTTTTCTTGACGCTTCCTCCGCTTTCTTGTGATCGATTGCCGCTTCTTCCAGCTTTTTGATTTTTTGCTGCAAGAGAGAATTCTCTTCGATTAATTCCTGATTTGTTTTGGATGGATCGTACACCTGATGCCTCCTGCGCTTCGTTTAACGATACCGGACGGAAACAAAATGGACGATACTTTTTTTAAGTGTATAAAATTGCTCTTAAAATACCTGATCCTTACGGAGATGTCAAACGCAAATGTCAAAACGAATCAGATGCCGATGATTTCTTGGAATGCTGGACGAATGATTTCTATCCACCTATATCAATCTCTTGAACGCAGGAATATTTCTCATATTATCAAAATACTTATCAGTCTTTGCGTCATCTCTTAGCGCAGGTTTTATTCTAACGGCATTCCGCAAATCCTGAACAGCCCTTTTTATATTACTTGTCATTGAATATGAATGAGCCCTTGCATAATAAGCATCCGCATACATGGGGCTCAGGTCGATTGCTTTATTCAAGTGGCGGATGGCGTCATCATATCTGCCGAGTCTGTTATAATTCACGCCAAGATGTTTATAGGGATAAGGGATATCCGGATCCAGTTCAATTGCTTTGCCGTAATCAATCATCGCTTCATGATGTCTGCCAATAGCATCATACAGATACCCGCGATAGTTATACACCACGGCGTTTTCAGGGTTTCGTTCGATTATTTTACTGAAATCGGCAATCGCTTCGTTATATTTACCAAGAGCATAATAAGCATCCCCGCGTTTCCCATACAAAAATACTTCTTGAGGACTTAGTTCAATTGCTTTGCTGAAATCAAGGACAGCTTCATTATATTTACCAAGAGCGTAATAAGTATCCCCGCGCTTGCAGTACAACAATAATTCCTTAGAGTTTCGTTCGATTATTTTGCTGAAATCGGCAATCGCTTCATCGCATTTGCCAAGGGCATAATAAGCAAACCCGCGGAGTAAATAAGCCGTGTCATCTTTGGGATTGAGTTCGATTGCTTTACTGAAATCGGCAATCGCTTCATGATACTTGCCAAGTTTATAATAGGAAAAGCCAAGGTTGCGGTAAGCTTTATTATTATCCGGGGCTGGTTCGCCTGCTTTAAGGTTGATTGACGGCAGGCAAAGCAGCAGCAGGGTCATCACAAGTACGGAAAATTTTTTCATGGGTTTTTCCCCTTCAGTTTGTTTGATTTGAATCGTGTCTTCTTCAAGTTAAGGTATGATACCCGGTCAAAATTTATAAACTCCCCATAACATGTTCAAAAAAGAAAATGGATTTTTCAATAATCACGGTTTGAACTTATCATAAAATTATAAAATTGGAAAATAAGGATTAAGGGAGAAAGACAGCTTTCTTAAATACACGGGAATCAGATGAACCTGAAATTCTTTATACCATTATGCTTTCCTGTATTTTGGTTCACGCAAGGAAAAATCCGGGGACTTTCCGGCCGCCTCCTTTATTTAACCTTGCAACATCGTAAATTTCATCCTTCATGCCGCGCGATTTTTTCTTTCAAAAACAATAAACAGTGCTATGATGATCTTCAACTCGCATGTGACCTGAAGGTCGTCGGGAAAAACGAAGTCCGGGTATGAAACATCCGGACGGCGGCATTGCTCGGGGCCAGTGAAAAGGAAAAAGTATTTAAAATGATCGCTATTTTATAGGAATTCGTGTCATGGGCAACAAAGATAAAACTCCTTGTGCAGGAAACGCCGATCCCAAAAATATTCATCAAAAGTATGGCGCGAAGGTAAAATCCGTTATGGCTGCCGCCGGCAATTCCATTGCATTCAGCAGGGAATATCCGGTCCCGGAAAACCTTCTGAAAAATCTGCGTTACGAATATTTAAGGCGTGAACTATGGGTGCCTCTGCAAATGCGAGGAGGAAAGATAGTTGTCATCGTTGATAATCCCGACAACATCATCAAAAGGGACATGATTGAAAACATCCTGAAAAACAAGGCTGTGGAATACATTTCCGCTACAAAGCAGGATATCTGGAAGTTTATTGAATATTTTTATGATGTCGGCGAGCCGGAAAATGAAGATGTTTGTCCCTCCGGCACGGAGGGTGACGCTAAACAGGAAGCCTTAAACGGCGTTTCTGAAGCGGATGTTAATGTTGTTAAGCTTATCAATGATGCAATCAATGAAGCTTATGATAAGCGTGCATCCGACATTCATATTGAACCTGACACAAAGGATAAGCTTGTTAACATCCGCTTCCGGGTTGATGGTGAATGTATGCACTATAAGAGTTTTCCTTATGAATACAAGGCGGCTATCGTCTCCCGCATCAAAATCATGGCGGACCTTGATATTACGGAAAAACGTCTTCCGCAGGATGGAAAGCTCAAATACAAGGTGCCGGGCGCTGATGAAATAGAACTGCGGGTCGCCACATTACCGACACACGGTTATGTGGAAGACGTGGTATTGCGCCTTCTCACCCGGGGGGAAATAATGACCCTTGACGAACTTCAGATGCCTGAAAATGTTCACCATCGCTTCAAAGCTCAACTGACCAAGCCTTATGGTCTTATTCTACTGGTCGGGCCGACAGGCTCGGGAAAGACAACGACCGCCCATGCCGCGCTTCAGGTTATCAATAAGCCCAACGTCAAGATATGGACGGTGGAAGATCCCGTGGAAATTACGCAGCAGGGAATAAGGCAGTTACAGGTCCATCATAAGATTGGTCTGGATTTTGCGGCGGCGATGAGATCCTTTCTCCGCGCCGATCCCGACGTTATCATGGTCGGGGAAATGCGGGATTATGAAACGGCAAAAATGGGCATCGAAGCATCCACAACCGGCCATCTGGTGCTGAGTACGCTTCACACCAATAATGCTCCTGAGACCATTGTCCGCCTTCTGGATATGGGCATCGATCCGTTTGCTTTTGCCGATTCGCTGCTGTGCGTTCTCGCCCAGAGACTCGTGCGCCGTCTGTGCGGCAAGTGCAAAGAAGCCTATCATCCGTCGGAGCAGGAATATGCGGAGCTTGCTCATCATTACGGAGAGAAGGCCTTTTCCGCGCTCAACATTCTCTACAATGACGACTTTACCTTATACAGAGTGAAAGGATGCGAAGAATGCAACCACATGGGGTACCGCGGCAGGATGGGACTCTTTGAATTGCTGATAGCCTCCGACAGCATCAAACAAATGATCACCACCCGTAAATCGATTGCCGCGCTTCGTAAAGCGGCGATGCTTGAAGGGATGGAGACACTGCTCCAATGCGGTGTAACGAGAATCATCTCCGGGGAAACCGACTTAAAGGAAGTTTTGAGCGTTTGCATCCGATAAGCGGTCAATGCGTTCACGAGGGGATTTGCTGTTCATGAGATAATCCGGGCGGCTGTAATGCCTTTATTTATCGCCGTAAAATGATAATAGGGCAATCGGGGAAGAGGTGGAGGCTTCGGGCTTTGCAGGGATTCAGATTCAGAAAAACCGGTATGATGAAGATTGTCGAGGAGAGTCTGGCGAAGCTTGACTGTCCGGAAAGCATTACCGTTGACGTAAAATCCGGTCTGGAAGACGACGCGGTCTGGATGGATCATGACCAAATGGTCACGACGATGACGGATCTGGAACAAAACGCCGTTGAGGCGATGCCGGACGGCGGAAAATTAACGATTTCCGTTGAAGGAAACGAGCGGCAGATCACCATCGGGCTGGCCGATACGGGGAAGGGAATTCCGGAAGAAAACATGCCGCTTCTTTTTACGCCTTTTTTCACCACCAAGCCGGTCGGTGAGGGCACCGGCCTGGGACTGCCGCAGGCCTATGCCATCGTCAAGGTTCATCACGGCGAAATTTCCATTACATCCAATGCCGATCCCGGAAAAGGCCCGACGGGAACAACGGTGAAAATCATCCTGCCCCGCCGCCAGGCGTTTCAACAGCAGGAAGCCAGGATTATACTTCATGAAGAAGAGGATTAGGTTGAGCGGAAAGCTCGTCGGCCTGTCGGGTACAGCGGTTGGGAAATAAAAGGGGACGGTCCCCTTTTATTTCAAGAATGGCATCATCATCGTTCTCAAGATAATAACAATTGCCGTTGCTCCCGGAAGCTATAGACGCGATTTTCAAAATAATTTATTCCTTAAACCGGGGCAGGTTCGTTATGTCCCCGGTTATTCAGCTGCCGTTAAAGGCATATTGACTTCCCAGTTGCCGTTTTCGGGTTTCTGCATGAGGAACCACTGAGTTCTGACGGTATTATTGTCCGGCTGCGCAACTCCTCCGGAACCGCTTGTATTGCCGACGCGGACCACATAAGATACTTTGACGATTACCCAATCACCTTTGTAGGACTTCTTCGCGACATTAAGGTATTTAAGGTCTGCCTGGCTGTTAATTTTATCCGCCAGCTTGGTAAAATCGTAATTCTCATCAAACTTTTCGAGTAGTTTAAACGAATCGATACCGGTTACCTTGACCGGTGAGATCATGATATTCGGCGACAGGTTCGCAAATGTTATGACATGCTGTTCAATTGCGGTCTTTGCTTCATTTTCAGTCGGGACGGCTTTGCCTCCGCATCCGGATAGAAAGAATAACGTTGCTACTAATAACAAAGAAACGATACTTCTGGACAGGATCTTCATAAAATTTTACCTCCAAATTTGTAATATAGTATAAATATTGATAACTCTGCGGCAGCTTAATCAGGCAAACAGAGGTGTCAATACATACGTGCCACATTTTGCATGGCGTTTTATTTATAACAAAAATATCACATACTGCATAGTGAATAAAAATGGTTGCGCAGGGTCATCTGTTCCATTTTTATCCGGTGTTCAATCCTATTTTGGGGGATAGCACAAAAAACATGACGGCCGCGCTCGAGGTCTGCCGCGCCGGTTCTTTTTCAACAAGACTTAGAGAAAAAGGGGAGAAAGGGGATTTCAATTTACAATTCTTGCTGATCTCGGCATGGGCCACCATCACCAAATCCCGGCGTCCTTGTCAATAAATAGAACCGTCCCCTTTTTTTCTCAGCTAACGTGGGCTTCAGCGGGAGGCGAAGCGCCGGGGGAATAAGGGGTCACCCATTAAAAGGCCCCCGTCAAGAGAAAAATATATTCCTGGGCAATAAATTTTCCTTTTCGCGCTGTTTTTTTTATTGCCTAAATCCCGCCGTCAACAATCTCTACACCCTGCCGTAG